>Ga0222633_1000092_pt1 | contig 94375 bp, 88 predicted proteins | sample AntAcemetageno48_FD_179816 | JGI IMG/M metagenome (GOLD analysis project Ga0222633, IMG submission 179816) | Saline water microbial communities from Ace Lake, Antarctica - #48 | ecosystem: Environmental > Aquatic > Non-marine Saline and Alkaline > Saline | place: Antarctica: Ace Lake | collected...
CGATGTCCCGAAGCGGGACGGGCAAGTCCTCGGGGCTGACTTCGTCGTCGTCGTCGTGGTCGTCGTCCCCCCCCCCCCCCCCCCCCCCCCCCCCCCCCGCCCCGCCCCCCCCCCCCCCCCCCCCCCACACCCCCGTCCCCCCCGAATCCCGGAGGCATCATCCCCGTTCCGAACGGGTTCATGTGCTGCGCCTGGAACGGAAACGGAGGGATCTGCGCGCCGCCGCCCCCCGCGTGCCCGTGCCCGCCCATCAGCGCCTGCAGCGCCGCGAACTGCGAAGCGTGCTGGAAATCGTGCGCGCCGAACAAGCCTCCCGCAGGCGCTCCGGGCGGGAACATGTTGGGAGGCATGGCTTGCGTGTGGTTGTTCATACCGGGCGGCATGGGCCACCCTTGGCGTTGGTCGTACCCGTCGCTGGCCGGCTCGGGCGCCGTAGTCCTTGTCGCCGGCGCCGCCTCGCCCCCCCTTCCGGCGTCCCCGGGCGGCGCGCCGACCCCCACAACACCCGGGGTGGGGTCCATCTGTTTCTGCATAACGCTGAACCGGCTCATCTGCTGCTGGTAATCAATGAAGTGCGCGATGTACACGTGCGCGGCGCAAAGCTTCATCGCGCCGGGCGGGCGGGCGCCTACTGCTTGACCCGGATTCGGCACAGGCGCGGCGAGAGGGACGTGCGCCCCACTTCCGTGCCCACCGCCCGGAAACGGAAATCCCCCGGCTCCCGACAGCGCCGCCGCCATCGCGTGGATGTCGAACCCGGGCGGCCACCCGGGAGGTTGCTGGGGCTGTGCGTTGTGCGCTTGCTGCGCTTGCTGGCCGCCGTAGAAGTTGGCCATCGCCGCCGCCGCCGCGGGGTTCGAGAAGAACGCCGCGAACGGGTCCATCGCCCCCGGCGCGGTCGTCGCGTTCGCGTTCATGCCATTCGCGTTCATTCCGTGCGTCGCGTGCGCGCCGGGAAATCCAGTTGCGGAAACACCAGCACCCCCAAGGACACCCCCAGCACCCCCCCCGTTGTCTCGTTTCGCAACAGCCTTACCTGTTTCTTTCTCCAGTTTCGTGACCCTCTGTTTCTTTTTCCGCGGCGCCTCGAAGTCGCCGCCCGCCATCGCCGCCAGGTTCGCCAAATCGAAAAGCGCCTCGGCGACTTCGTGTTCGTTCTCGCCCTCCGTGGTTTTCGGCTTGGGCTTTTGTTTCGGTTTCGGTTTTGACGAGGGAGGGGGCTTGCGCGTGTCCCCGCTAGACGAAGGGTCGGGGCGTTTCAACACTGGTTTTGAGGAGAGGGAGGTAGGAGGTCAGAGGGTGTCGATATTTCTGTTTTGAAAGTCACTTTTGACGCTAGCCCAAAAACGTCGTGTCTCCAAAACCAGCGTCGCGTAGATTTGCGCCCGCCACCTCACTCGCGCGGATTTCGGGCGCCGAGCCAAACGTCGGCCGCTTTTTTTTTCCTTTTGTGTTTCCGAAAATGAAGTGCGGGTCCGGGTCCGCCGGCGGTCGCGCCGCGGTGTGTCGTCGATTTGCAAGCAATGTCGTCGTGCGTACCTGTCCTGGCTTTCCTCGGCACCGCGGGCACGAGGTCGCTCATGGTGTCTGGTTTCAGGGGGTCGCGTGAGGGGAACGGGGTGAGGTTAGTGGGGTGGCGAAACAAAGAGCGGAATCAACGCCTCCGAAATACGATTGCAGTCGAGCGGGTACCCCGCCACGACGACAACACGGCGCGTGCGTTTCCTGCGGTCGGCGACCGGCGCGAAGGATTTTGGTAAAGAGCGGGGTACACGCGGGGTACTTCCGCCGAGGGTCCGCGGAAAAACGCGCTTGGTGACGTATTGGAAACGGGTTGGCGAGCCACGATCGGGAAGGGTGTGTTCGCACCTAGATGCGATGCGCACCCACCACCGCAAACTCCACACGATGCGCTCCCTTTTTCCTTCGCGTTCAAAGCGCCTCGTGGGTCGCCGATAGGTGCGGCGTTCGACTTGTCGTTTATACGTTTGTTAGCCCCCCACACAAGTCAAGTCGTCCTGCACAACCCTGACGCGTCGCGATTCACGAGCAACCCCCCACGTCTCCGCGGTGCGCCGTGTTCGGGGCCAACACGACTGCAGGTCAGCCACGGTGGACGCGCGGATTGCGAAGCCACAAAAATGGAAACGAATGTGTGTTCGGTCCCGCGACGGAGCTCACCCTGCACCGTGCCGCTCGCCTCACGCCTCACGCAAATGCACCGCGCGTAGTGCTCGTGGTGAACTAAAGCGAACTTGAATCGACCCAACCACTCCACGCACCGCCGGCGGGTCGCGCTTCAGGCGACTGACCCACCGCCACCGCACGGGTTTTCAATTAGCAAGGCCGCGAAACGCGGAGGCGGCGACATTTGGCGCGAAGGCTGGGTGGACCAACAAAAATCAAGACGCCGGTCCTTGTCAGCAGCAATCCGCAATCCACACTCTCTTCGAGATTGTATGCGTTGCAGTGATGAGATACGAAGGAGACGTCAGAGTTGAGGGTAGAGCCAGGCCCAAAAAGAAGCCTTTTTGAAGTCATTTTTGGGAGTCGTTGCTCATTCGGTTTGAATCTGTAGAGGGCTCAGAGGTGCGCGCGCGTTGTCGTGGCGCAACCCCACCCTCGTGCGATATCCGCGCACATGGAAGGCTTCCCCGCGGTGTACGCCGCCCCGGTTGGGGCGACCGCGGAGCTGGAGGAGCTCCAGGGTTTCTCGCGTTCGCTGCTCGCCAAGCTGGAGACGTCGCGAAGCGCGGGGCAGTTCAGCCAAAGCGAGATTGAGCTTTTGCGGAAGAAACTCAGCGTGGTGGTCAACGCGTACGGCGCGGAACGCGCGCGAACCGAGGGCGAGCTCACCACGGTACGTCGGGGTTGGCACACGACGACGCGAATTGCGCGAACGGGGGGGCGTTCACGCGTTCGCGGACGGACGGACACACATCACATCATCCATCATCGTTTTCGCGCGTCGTCGTGTTTTCAAATTGAAAAATGCACTTTTAGGTGATCAATCGTCCCACCTGAAGACTGACCAATATCTATCTCCCTTTTTTATCAATGTCCTCCACAGATGGCGCACGCATACAACCAGGACATCGCGGAGCGCGAGTACCTCCTTTCAAGCACCTCCCTCGAGCTCGCGACCGCGAAGAGGCACATCAAGGTTTTGGAGGTGCAGCGAAGCGCGCTTACCGACGACGTGGAGAGCGGCAAGGCGGAGTACGAAGTTCTAGTTGCGCAGCTCGGGGAGGAGCAGGACAGCGGCGATGCGCTGAAACGGGAGCTCACGTCACTGCGCAAAGCACTGCAACACGCCGCGGCGGGGCTGGCGGAGGCGGATGGGGAGATTTCGCGGTTAGCGGAAGAGGTGCGCGACGCGAACGAAAACGCGGCGCGAAGAATCGCAAACGCGGGTACGAAACACGACTCGCAAACCCTGGCAAGGGCGGAGGCTCGGCTTGAGGAAGTCACAAGGGGCGAAGCCGCGCTCGCGCAGCGTTTGATTTTCGAACGGGAAGCCAAAGAGGCGCTGGAGGAAACGTGCGCGCGCGAACGAAGCGCAGCGGCGCGGGCGGGCGAAGACGCCAACCGAAGCGCGGGCGAAGCGGCGGCGCTGCGACGGGAGCTCACGGAACAGAAAGGCGCGCAGCACGAGCTGCAGCGTTTGCTCGCGGAGAGAAACGGCGCGCTTTCTGTGTTGAAGTCGCAGCTCGCGGATGCGGAGGGCAAGTACGAAAGCGGCAGGGCCGGGACGGAGCCTGAGCTCAGGGGACGGCTCCACGAAGTCGAGCGCCGCGCCAATGAAATGGCACGCGAGCTCGGATCCAAGGGCGCGGCGCTGCAAGCGCTGGAGAGGCAGCTCGGCGAGAGAACCGCGGAGGCGGCGACGGAGCGGGAACGCGCGGAGCGGTCGCGCGGGCGTGTCAGGGAGCTCGAGAAAGAGCTACGCCAGGAGCGGTCGAAGGAGTCCTCGTCGGGTGGCGGTGGCGGGTCGGACATGTCGGGGCGCGGAAACCCGGGCGCCGCGGAGTTCAGGCGCGCTGAAAAAGAAAAACCAGCGCCCACCGCGGAAGCCTCGCCGCCGCGGTTCCCAGCTGGGAAGCACGTCACGTCGCGACCGGAAAAGGTGAAGGAAAAGCCGGCACCGAAAGAGAAACCGAAACCGAAACCGAAAGCTGTCGGGCCCAGCAAAGCTGCGGCGGCGGCGGCGGCGGCGGTCGCGGCGGCGAACGAACTGGAGACGTCGGGCGACGGCTCGCTGGGTTCGCTTTTCGCGGCGGCGGAGGCGAACGCCACGGTGGTTAATGTTTTGGACCACCTTAGTTTGAGCGGGTACGTCTCGCCTCTTGCGAAGCCGTTTTCTTCGGGGAATAAGGCGATCGAGGATGCGCGGGACCCGGTTGCGTCGAAAGCAAAGGCGAAGGCGAAGGCGGTGGCCGCGGCGTTTGAGACGGCGGCAGATGTTTCAGAGGCGGCTGTTTCAGAACCGATTGAAACGCCGTCTGAAACCGAGCCCGTCGCACCAGAGGCACTGGCGTCAGCATCAGAAGAGACGCCGTCGTTCGACGCGGCGAGAAACACGACCAACACAAACGACACCATGAACGTGGCGAAAAACACAGCCAACACGGGAGCCACCATCGACATCTCCGCCCCCCTGGACCCGAACGCGTTCGACGACGACGCGTCCACGGAGGAGATTGAAACCGAAGACACGGGCGAGGAGGTTAACCCGACGCATGTCACGCGGTCGGCGCGGGAGGAAGGCGCTCCCGGTGATACCAACCAACCGACCACCACACCTGGAGGACGACCTAGCGCTGGGAAAACACCCAAAGGCCCGCTCATCGGGGGTCTGCGCATGCCCCTGGCGAATATCGGACAGAAGCGGCGGGAGGGTGAGACGCGCGGGTCGGGGGAGGGCGGGGACGAGACGCGAGCGGAGACGAAGAAAAAACGAAAGCTGCTGAATCAAGTCACCGTGGGCGGCGAGACGCCGGGGAAACACCCCAGCCTGTTGTTCGGCGCAGGTGACGATTTCTCGGTGCCGAAACCGGGCGGGGCTTAGGCGGAAGAGAGTTTAATACATACTAGAGTACTCGTGTCACAACTACATGCAGTACTCATCGTGTCACAACTACTTGCAGTACCATCGCGTCACACGCGACAACACTCATTTCTTCCCTCCGAAGGCTTGGAACAGCGTTTTCTGCGTTTTGTCAACCTCTTTTCCTTTCTTTCGCTTCACGCCGTGTCCGCGGCTCGCAATCGCCGCGAGCATCTGAGGAAAATAAAAGAAAGTGTCAGTCTTTCGGACCGCGTGTATGAGGGATTGGAAAGGGATACTGTTCTGCATACAGTGCAGGACAAAGTCGGCGGGATTTGGGTTGGGAAAAGCGGTACCTTCGCCGTCTCCGCCTCGGTTTCCAAACGCAGCGTTTCGCGCGCTTACGATAAATAAAAGAAAGGGTCAGTCTTGTATGGGCAAACAGTCGGCGGAATGTGGGAAATACGATACGTACCGAAGTGCCAGTCCAAATGCGTGTGCCTTTCCGTTTCCAAAACCAGAGCGCTGCAGTGGCACGTAAAGGACACTCCGTCTACAGGCAGAACACCCTGCTCGCGAAACAAAACCGCGTCCACTTTCGTCTGCACGCCGCCGGCAGTATCCTCGTCGTTTTTCTCCAGTCCGCTCGCCTTGACCCCGAGCAAACGCACGGCTTTTATTTGTTGATTCTTCGCGTTCGTTTCCGCGCGGAACAACGTAAGCGCCGCCTGGGCAAGCACCTCACCAACACACGTGGCGATCTCGAACGAAACTTGCCTCTGCGTCACCTCGAAGGAGGCTTGTTTTATTTTCACCACAACCGTTCGCGCGCGCAGGTTTTCGGTGACCAAACCCCGCGCGACTTCCAGCGCGAGCTCGGTTATTTTCGTTTCCATGAATTGAAAATCGCTCGTCGCGGGGAACGTTTCTTCCTGGCCTAAACTTTTCCGGGAGACTTTCCCCTGTTCTGGTTTCTCAGGCCGTAGTTCCGTGCCCACCCCAAGTGAGACTTGTAACAGAAACTCCGCGGTTGTGGTGGTGAAAAGCGCGTGCACCGCCGCGCGTTCGGTCCACAAGTCCCCTACCGTGACCACCCCGAAAGCCTGTAAAACCCGCTCCAGTACCTTACCGACGCCCCCAACCTTGCGCACGGGCAACGCGTGTAGGTACGTTAAAATCTCGCCCCGGTCGTTCCGAAGAATCATCTGGCCGTCGGGTTTGTTTACGTCGGAGAGAATCTTCGCGAGCCGGCGCGTGGGCGCGACGCCGGCGCTACCTGTGATTGTAAAAGAAAAAGGTCAGTCTTGAGTCTTGAGTATGAATGCACTGTATGAGCAAACAGTCTACTTGTGATGTATGTAGTAAACAGTAAATAGTCACAGAGGGGCATCAAACCGTGTTTGGATTTGGGAAAGGCCCACTACGTACACGTCAGGCCTGTTTTTTGAAAAACCTCCAAACGCAACTTGCTCGCCGCTTCCTCCGGCGTCAGCTTATTTACCACTAAATACCCCGTAACATCCAAAAACGCCTCGTCCAAGGACAAGGCGTCGAACTCGGGGTCGTACGTGCGGAACACCTCCCGCGCAAGTCCTGCGTAGTGCTTGTATAAAGTGAAGTCGCTGTTGACGAATGTTAACTGGGGACACAACTTCTTCGCGATGAAGCCGGGCATCGCGCTTCGCACGCCGAACTTCCGCGCGACGTAGTTCGCGGTTGATATCATCCCGATTCCCCCAACTGCGATTGGAATGGTGGCGTACTCAGGGTTACGTAGCGTGTGCACGGCGGCGTAAAAGGCATCCATGTCCACGTGTATCCAGGTTTTTGACAAGTCTCTTTTTGTTTCCAACGCGCTGACGAAAACGTCCACTTCGCGTTGGTAACGACGCAGCTGGTCGTCACTCAGTTTGCGTTTTTTCTCGAGCATCTCGCGAATCTTTGAAAGAACCTTGGTTTCCCTCACCTGCTCGTTGCGGTGATGCGCGCTGTCTTTGGACATGTCGTGCACGACCTGGCGCACGTGCGCCTTGTCAACTTCATCCATCCCGGCTTTGTGGTTCACAAACGCGGAGGTGAAGACACCAGACGTGGACGCCTCACTCCCACCCGACCCGCTCGCGGTCCCCAACGCCCGCTCCGCGTCCACGAACTCGTCCAGAAAACCACCATCCTCGGAAGAGGCATCGCCGTCGTCGAAGGAATCATGGTGCATCCTTGAGACGGAGGCGGGCGCGCGCTAAATCTGAAAACAGTTGAGATGTTTTCGGGAAAAAAAAATAAAGAGTTCTTGAAGAGTGCCGAGTTCAAAAAGTGCCGCGCACGACCGCACGACGGGACACGACGAGACACGAGACATGGACCACGGTGGCCGCGAGTCGCACGGGCGCCAGAGCGGTGACGACCGGTACCGCCATGGCGACCGCCCGATGGATCGTAGAGACCACCGCGACGATCGTTCGGGACGATCGGTGCCTTCATCAAAATGGGACTGGGACACCACCACCTCCGATCGTGTTGCACGGGATGGCCGAAGCCGGGGCAAGGCACGGCCGCGGTCGCGAGACCGAAACGACGACAAACCGAACAAACGGAGCCGGGGCGACGGACACACCGGCAGTAGACACGGTAGGGACACGCGCGGGAGTAACCCGAGGACAGAGAAACCGGAGCGCAAACCCGACGGTGGGGACATAAACACCCGGCTGGGGGACGCGAACGAGAGTTACGAAAAACTGACACTCGAGTTGGGCGATGACGACGACTTCTTCAAGTTGGACGGGGACGAGGGCGACGCGAATGACGGCACGAAAGCCAACGCAAAAGACCCAGAAAAGACCGCCGAAGACGACCCACGACGTCTTGAAATGCGCACGAAACAGCTCGGGTTCGGGTACAACACGCTCGGGTACGCGCGGTACCTGGGGCTTGTTCCGAAAAACCGAAGAAGCAAAGACAAGGACAAACACCCTCGCTCACCGGAGCGCGCGCAGGTTTGTTCCAAACGGAGTTTCGACGGGCAGGTCAAGAAGTGGAGAAGGCTTTTGCACGCCTGGGACCCGCCGGTGGAGGATGACGAGGAGGTCGTGGTGATTCCGGGAAGTGAGGGGGTTAACCCTGGATTGGAGAAAAAAGAATCCGACGGCAATCGCGACGGCGACGGCGACGTCGAAGTCGGCGAGGCGATTTTGGATTTCGAGAATGTCGACCGCCTTCAACCCGCCGCGTTTGGAACGGAAACTAACGCCTCGAAGTCGATTTACGACGACTGGGAAGGCGGGGATGATGACTTCGGAGACGTTAAGGACGTGCGTAGAACTGCGTAGTGTTTCTTCTTTCGCGTGCGTGCGCGTTGTAACGAGAGAAAATTAGTTGACCTCCTCGTCCTCCGCCTCGTCACTTTCGGCAGGATGAGTGCTTTGCGTCACATCAACCCCTTCCCTCGTCACCTTGCATCGTTCCAAAACGAACTTCCCTTCCTTGTACCGTTGGCTCTCATCCTCCGCGTGCTCGTACTGCCACCCCACCACGCGCAAGCACTTGTTGCAGTGTATGTCGCACACCGTGTGCGCCCCGGTGAGCATGTGTCGGTGCTCGGCGGGGCCGCACGAAACGTTGACACATTCGTGGAACAGGTAGCAAACGCCGTTTCTGCTTCGAAAGGATCTGCTCGCGATGTCCTTCGCTTCCGCGAAGTGCGACTGGCACCACCGGCACGCGTAGACGCGACCCGCGAGGTACTCCAGAAAAGGACGCCCCATGGGCGCCTCGGGGGTCGTGACGCCACGTGCCTCGAAGTATGGAATCTGAGTCGTAGTTTTTCCCGGGAAAACGAAAAGCCCAGTCAGCAAAACAAAACGTGTTCGTCTCTTCGGGACTTCGAAAACATACTTGTGGTGTGTATATTCCAAGGCTATGCTACTGTCTAGGGGAGGGACCACCGGTACTTCCTTGACTTTAAACGCGGACCAAGACGCCCGTTTTTCTTCGAAACACCTGAAACTCAATCCTGTTCGCTCGATCTCAATTTTCGCGCGTCTCCTCGCCTTCGCCGTCGGATTCCTCCGCTCTTTGGTAGAACAAAATGTACCCCTGCTCGCTCCCGCCGCAGTTCTCCCGGGTGTTCCCGTACAGCCGTAACAAATCGTCCTCGTCCGCCAAATCAACCACGTCGTCGTCGTACGTCAGCCACTGGCCGTGCGACTTGACCAGGGAGATGTAGTGGCCGTGGTTCGGCCCTGAGCCGACGTGCACGACGATCGCGAATAATTCATAAACGGCGTCTTGCTCGTGTAACGCGGCGGATTCAACAAGCGTGTCAAGCCTCAGCGTGGGCGGGAACGTCACCCTGTGGAACAACTTCGAGTGTCGCTGTACCTGCTCGTTGTACTTGAACCGCTTCAGGTGCAGCGCCAGCACTGGAGGGGCGGATTTCAAAACCATCCGCTTGTGCGCTTCTTGTAAACCGCCGCACCCGTCGCACTGGAACTTGTCGGAATTGGAAAGCAGCTCGTTGGCGCTGATACGATTAACGCCGAAAGTGTCAGTCGGTCGTGATGTGTAGGAACTTGTATTCCGCAAACAGTGCACTTGTGATATATTTGTAAGAGAGGCCAGTACTGTACTGGTAAGAGTTACCATTAATACACTTCCTTTGGATGAGTGGACGTCAAGTAGGGGCTGTAAACAGGGAGGCGGAACGTGGTGATTGGGAAAGCCCCGCACCTGAACTGTTTCAAACACGACGCGACCGACGCGTTTTGTTCGATGTCCAAACTCAAATCGAGAAAAGCTTCCTCCCGGTTCGTCACGTTTTCGCACCACAAACACTGGGTTTGGTTCGTAAGGAAGCCGCGGAAAATCTCGTGGATCCAGGTTTCAATTGGTGCGTCGTGTGTGTTACCAGTGTGTGCTGACGCGTCGATCCCGTCGCTCGCCGTTTCCCGCTTTTTTATCTCCTCTCGCTCCAACACGTCGCAGCACTCGTTCAGGGTGTAGTTGAAAAACTCGTGCGCGTCTTGGTGCATGAACGACCTGAACAGCTCGTTGTCGTGCTTTAACCTCTGAATGAACCGCTTCGGCGCGACGACGCCGGTTCGCTTTTTCTGGCTCGCGATTGAAAAAAACAACTCCCCGAGCTCGGTGAGCAGGTTTTCCTCGTATTGCTCGGGAAGGGCGTCGTAATACGCAAGCAGTCGTGTTCGGAATGGCGTGCAGAAGTAAAGCGCTTGTAACACCGAGTTCGCGTAACACGTGTTCCCGAAGTTCTCCAGGCCGAAGTACCGCTCGGTGCTCGGCGCGTTGCCGTCAATAGCCTTCTCCAGCTTCGTGGACGAATTCCCCTGTGAGGGGAAGATAGGGGGAAGGGAGAGACGGTCAGGGGATGGAAACAAAAACAGGCGATCGCAGCGCACGTGAAGCTCAGATTAAGCGCATGAAGCGCGACGACACCGGGGTTCCGTGTTTCCACAAACCCGGGCGGGAGCGGGTGCGCACCATGTCAGACGCGGACTGCCAAAGACTGCTGCCAACGTCTGGTCGGTGGGAAAAACAGGGGGGACCGGGGATAGCGCGTCCGGCGGACGCCACGCAGTGTGCGTGCTCGGGGACGAAATGGCTTTTTGGCTTTCTTCGTTGAGGAAACCGGGTTGAGAGTTTTTTCGAGTCAAGTTTTCGGCGCTCAGGTGAGGTGTATCATACCCTCGCAGGCATTGCATAAAAAATAAGTTCTAGATCTTTCGTGAAACACAAACTCGGACGCGTGCTTTGTTCCGAACGCCCGTGCTTCACCTTAGAACATGCCCAGGAACTTCTTTTTCTCCTCCGCCGCGGGCGCCGCGGGAGACGGAGCGGTCTTGGCGGCGGCTTCGACAACCGCCGCCGCCGCCTTCTTCGGCGGCGCCTGCGGTCCACTTGATGCGATGCGCTGGTACCGCTCCGCGAGCGCGGCGAGCCTCTTCGCTTCGCCACGGGCGCCTTCGAAGAACCCTGGCGCGCCTACTCTCCATGCCCAGTTCCCGTCCGCGATCCCGGGGGTGTTCATGCGCCCTTCGTTCCCCAGGGCCATCACGTCCTGCATCGTGAACACGCATGCTTTCGAAACGCTGGCCATGCCAAGCCGAATAAAACCCCACGCCGCGCCTTCCTTCTCGTCAATCCCGGCGTAGTTCGCCAGCTTCAGCTTGGTAGTTTCGTCCTGGTTCGCGTACCAACCAGCCGTGGTTTCGTTGTCGTGCGTGCCCGGGTAGCAGAACGAGTTTTCATAGTGGTTGTGCGGCAGGTGCGGCGACCGCGGGTCGCCTTCTTCGTCGCCCCAGGCAAACTGCAGCACCACCATCCCGGGCGCGTCGATTGCGTTGCGAAGCGCCACGACGTCCTCGGTGATGACACCCAGGTCCTCTGCGACAATCGGGGCGCCGCCCACCGCGGAGGCGATGCCTTTGAAGAACTTCTCGCCCGGTCCGACGATCCACTTCCCGCTCTTCGCGGTTTTCGCGTCCGCGGGGACGGAGTAGTACGCCGCGAACGCCCTGAAGTGGTCAATCCGGACCTCGTCGTGAAGCTCCAGCGCCCTTCCCAACCGCCCGGCCCACCACTCGTACCCCTCCTTGTCGTGCGCGTTCCAGTCGTAAAGCGGGTTGCCCCACAGCTGGCCGTCTTCGGAGAACGCGTCGGGGGGGACGCCCGCGACCGCCGAGGGGCGGCAGTTTTCGTTCAACAAAAAAAGGGTCTGGTTCGCCCAGACGTCCGCGCTGTGCCCGCCGACGTAAATGGGCATGTCACCCACAAGTGAAACCCCTTTCGCGTTTGCGTAAGCCTTCAGCGATAGCCACTGCTTGTCGAACAGGAACTGCGCGGCGCAGAACTCGTCAATCAGGGCGGTGGAGTCGGCGCGTTTCGCTTCAAGCGCCGCGGGGTCCTTACGATAAATAAAAGAAAGTGTCAGTCTTGTATTGGGCGATGTATTTCCTTTTAATGACGGCCGTGTAAACGTCCAGGGGCGGTAAACAGTCGGATTGATTTGGGAAAGGCCCAACACGTACCCGCGCGCGCAACTCCACCGGCCAGTCCCACCAGTCCTTCCCCAGCAGCTCGGGGGTTTTGCAAATCGCGTCGAACAGGGAGGCGTCTTTCAGGAAGCGAGAGATCTCGGGTCTTTGCCTCCACGCCAAGTACGCCGCTTTCAGGTCGTTGTCATCGGGAAGCGCCAGCAGGTTGTTCGCGGCGCGCGCGATGACGGGTTCGTTTTTCTTCGCCACTTGGTTGAAGTCCACGTTCCCGCGCATGTCGTACGGGTGCGGCAGGTCTTTTTGCGTCAACAGACCGTCCTTGACCAGTGCCTGAAGGGAAATAATCAGCGTGTTCCCGCAGTGCGCGTCCCTTCCACTGTACGGGGACCAGTAGTCCTCCCTCAGGCCGGGAATCGGCCGGCCGGGGGGCACCAGGGGAAGCACCTGCCAGATTTGCATCTTCGCCTCGGCGAGCCAGTCCTTTGGAGTTTGTCAGAAAAGTGTCAGTCTTGTCTTGTATGGGAAACCAGTCCCTGGATTTGGGAAAGGCGATAAATACTCACCACGAACGCGTACGCCTCTTGCCCGAGGTCGCCGATGCCGTACATGCCAGGCAAAGAAGTGGGGTGCATGATCACCCCCGCCCGGCGGTCCACGGGGGGAGAGGGGAACATGGTGGTGTACCCGTCGACCACGGGCTCGCCTGGATCCGGGGGGGCAAGCGCGAGGGGGGAGGGTCAGTGGGGCTGCGACGTGTTGTAAAGAAATCGAGAGCGCGTGGAAAACCGGGTGTGCCTGGCGAGACGCGATGGAAAACGCGGTCGAGGCGTCGGCTGTCTGGGGCCGTGCGTCGCGCCCGGACCTCGCGGTGGCGTGCCTTCCACCACGGGTTGGTGTGTGTGGGGCGGGAAAACAAGATCGCGGGCCTTGGCGGGGTTCGAACCGCGCCGCGGTGGCCACGCGCGGCGACGCAACCGCGGGTGACCCGCCGGTTCGAGGCCTCGGCCTCGCAACAGCGAAAAAGCAAGATCGCGCACGCACCAGTCTTGGGCGCGGCCATCGTTCGGACCGCGCGCGTGAATTTGGGCTTGCCGGTAACACGAGCGCGGCGCCCGAGCGCAGACGGCGCGAGAGGCACCGCTTGAGTGGCAGCGAAGGACGCCATGGCCGCTGCTGGGTGCAGCCGCGTGTCGCTTGAAGTGGCTGCGGCGTGAAGTTTGAACGGACCGTTCCAAGTTTTTCGGTGAACCATGGCCAGGAGTTTCATCGCTTTGAAAAACATCAAAAACCTTTGAAAAGGACAAATACCTTTTCAAATCAATCGTATCAAAAATAATTTCATAGGTATTTTGACCGGTCCCTGCTCACCTGCTATTGCTCACGCAGTCCTGCTTCTTCAGTGCAGGATCTGCGACGAAAAGCCACAACAGGTGGCGCTTCGGCTGTCACTGCCGTCCTGATGTCCTGGTGCGCGCGCGCGGCGCTCGCACGCCACCGCGTGGCATGTAAACGGCCCTTGACCCAAAAACCTGCGTGGCACAGGACCGGGTTCCGGTGCTCCCGAACCGTGCCGGCGGTGTCGCACGACGTGAGTCAATGCGTCCTGGCCGTGGACATCGGCACCACGTCCTTGAAAGCCATTCTCCTCGCCCCAGACGGCACCGCGTTGAGGGTTTCTACGCGAGGGTACAAAAGAGGCACACACGCAGGCACGACAGGTTGTTCGGGCGCCATGGAGCAGGACCCGGAGGATTGGGTCGGCGCGTTTTGCGAAGCGGCCCGGGATGTTTTTGAGCCATTCGCAGATGACGCCTCACCTGCCGGCGTCGCGCTGAGCGGGCAGATGCAGAATATCGTTCTGGTGAGGGGCGGCAAGAGCTTACGCCCAGCGTTGCTGTACTCGGATGTGCGCGCGGTAGGTGAAGCAGACGAGATAAGGGAGAGACTCGGCAAAAATGACGCGCGCGGCGGATCCATCGACATTGACGCAAAACTCGCAAACTTCAAAGGCGCCGCGGCGGTCCTTTCCAAGTGGAAGTGGCTCGCCAAGCACGACAGTGCGTTGCTAAAAAAATCCGAATCAATGCTTCTGGGCGCGCACTCGTGTTTGGCGTACGTGCTGTGCGGTGGCGCAAAGGACGCGGCGCAGTGCGACGTCACCACCGCGTCCACCACCGGTTTGTTGCGGCCGGATGATTTCGGCGACGGCGACGATTCGGCGCGATGGGCGCTCGGTGCGTGTTGTGTTGCGCCTTTCCCAATTCCAAACACACTGTTTCAAGCCCCTCTGTGACGTCCACTAGTCATGAAAAGGAAGTATCACATACATCACATACGCACTGTTTTATCTCTAACGCGCCTGTGACTGTTCCGACCGATGGCCGGTGACTGTTGACCAGGTCATCGTCCAATACACATACCGATTGCCCCTCCCTGTTGTCCACGCATCGTCCAATACACGCCCAATACAGCAAGACGGAAGAGACTGACCCTTTCTTTTATTTATCGTATAAGACGCGATTTCCGAAATCGCGGGCGCCGACCAGGTGCACCTTCTTCCAACCTTGACCCGGGGGTTCGCCCCGCCCCCGGTCGGGGCGATTTCGCAAAAAACAATTCACCAACTGGACCTTCCCAAGAACCTGCGAAACGTCCCGGTGTTCCACGGCGTGGGGGACCTGGCGAGCACCACGATCGGCGCGCTTGGCATTTGTTGTAAAACTGATCACGAAAACGAACCGCAAAACGCGTCGTACCTGTACTTGGGAACCAGCGGCTGGGTCGCGCGGTGCGTTTTGGGAAACTCCTTGCGTGCCTCCGGCCGCGTTTTGGCCGCCGGCGATGCGGAAAGAAAAGCCGGCACGTTCACGCTGCTACACCCGGACCCGGCCCTGCGCATCGTCGCGGCGAGCATGACGACCGCCGGCGGGAACGTGGTACGTATTGGGCCTTTCCCAAATCCAGGCACACTGTTTGCCCTTGCAAGACTGACACTTTCTTTTATTTTCGCAAGGAGTGGGCGCGACGCACTTTTTTGGATTCCGGTTGTAACGCCGTCACAGATTTCGACGCCCTGGCAAATGCCGCGCCAAGCGGAAGCGACGGCGTTTTGTTTCTGCCGCACCTGAACGGCGAGCGTTCGCCGTTCGCCGACCCCACCGCGCGAGGCGCGTTTATCAACCTGTCTCCGGCCAGCACAAAAAAACACTTGTGCCGTTCCGTGCTGGAAGGCGTTGGTTACCACTACCGGGGGTTGTTCGACGCGCTTGAGGTGCCGATGGATTCTCCTGACTTCGGTGAAACAAACGGCGCAAGCCCCGGGGTGCCTTTTCTGGGCGGCGGCGCGAACTCGGCGGTGTGGACCCAGGTCATCGCCGATTGCGCGCGGCGAAAACTGGTCACCGTTGGAAGCGACGCCTCGCTCGTCGCCGCCCGCGGGTGCTCCGCGGGGGCGTTTGTTTATTTAAACCTGTGGGGAGCGGGAAACAAGGCGCCTGCTGGGTACTTTCCTTTTGACGGAGGGAATGACGTAAGCGATGCTTCCATAACTCAAGACCTTTCCCCCAAAAAAGAAAGCAAAGTGTTTCTTCCAAACCAAAGCGCGGCCGCGGGGCACGACGCGGCATATTTGGTCTGGGCGCGGCTGCACAAAGCGCTCGCGGAGGCGGGCGCGGGAGAGTTAGTTTAGCGGGGTCTGAATTATTAGAAGGTACCAGATCGTACTGTCAACTGTAGCCTCGTCAATTCCTCGTCTTTACGCTAAGAAGGCTTTTGTGAGTTTTTTTTTTTCAAACGGCCCGTCTCCCGTTCGCGGACAATACACAACCTGGCCTCGGCGCAACAGAAAGTCCACCCCCTTTTGGCTGTACACGTACCCGTTGGGCAACACCACGGGTGGGTTGTTTTCGTCCATTTTGGCGCCGGTGACGCGGCAGGTCAACCTGGTGCGCGCGCGCTTGGTGAGGGGAAGCGAAACCGCCAGCGCGCGCAACGCGGGGGAGGACAACGGGTCGTCCCTGGTTCCTTTTTCAGGCTCGCTTTGTTTTGAAACCAGCTCGCTTTCCATTGAAACGTGCGCGCCCGTTTTCAACGACGTCAACCCGGCTCTTAGACTGGCCACGAGTCTCGACTCATTCGGTAACCCGGCTTGCTGCGCGCGGACGTTGTCAAAGAAACTCGCCAGAGCCGCGCGGTCGGCGTTTGTGAACCACTTTTTCGCGTCAAACAGCCCGTTCCCGGAAACCGCGAGCGACTTGAGTAGGAGTTGCAGGTCGGATTTGTACGACGTCGTGAGGTCATCGTCGCACGTATCGTCCGTGAATCCTCGTATCTGCGGGTCCAGGATTTTCATCCTAGGCACGATGTGTTCCCTCGCGTACTCCACGGCTTTGCGTTTTTCGTCCGCGAAGAGAATATCCAAACACTTCGCGAAGTGCAGTCGGTACTCCAGCAAAAGCACGGACGACGTTCCGCCTTTGCCGTTCCATTTCGAGGTACAAACACGGTTCAAGGAAACAATCAGCGCCTCGCACCATTTAATCGCCGGGTCGTATTCGGGTGCGGGGTAGCGCAATCCGGCCGAGGCCTCGATACCTTACGATAAATAAAATAAAATAAAGTGTCAGTCTTATATGGGCAAACAGTGTGTCAGGAATTGGGAAACGCGCAATACGTACCGGAGACGTGCGCGTCGAGATCGCAGAGGTTTTCTACAACCGTTTCGCTCGCCGTTTGTCGCGCCAGCGCCAGGTCGCCCGACCGAGCCGTGTGATCGACGATCATTCGGTGCAACCTGGCAGTGTCCCACCCCAGCTGTTGTTCATTAACCAAGCCGTCGGTGTCGTCACCAATTGGAATCAGGGAAAGATGAGTAACGCGTGCGTTGAGCGTCTCGAGGAGAGTCACTTCCCGTGGGAAAATGTTGTCCTCCAAATTGTCCCGCAACCGAACCAGGTTTTGCTCCACTTCCAAAAGCGTGGCCACGAACCCGGAAACAGGCGAGCCGTCCAAAACGTCGGTGTTCACCCCGATGTCACGACTCAAAGCGTAGTGCGCGGCGTTGATTTCGCGTGAAACGAGGGAAGTGCGTTCCACCACGAGCGCGCGCAGGCCGTCGTAAGGCGCCTGCAGAGACAGAGTTGAGTTATTCACGTGAGTTTCGGGAATATCGTGGCTTTCGGGGGGCCAAGAAGAAGCCAAGCGGCACGGAAGTGTTCCGCGACACACGCACCTTTAGCAGCAAACCTTCCGCTTCCATGGTCCGCAGTGCGTGTTGTGCTATTGTTGAGGGATATTTCGCCGTGACGCGCGGAGTGTAACAGTGTGTGGGGAGCGAGGGAAGCGGTCTCATCACGTGTCGTGGCTCAAGAGTTGCACTCTTGGCTAAAAAACTTGAGATTTGTCGGACCATCCGAATACAAGCGGCACTCTATTTACGAAAGCGCGACACTGCCACCCCGACACAACGTTCCTCGCGTCCGCGGGCGACGACCGTTGTCGCCGCGGATACCACGATGCCTGAAACGCCACAATCCCCGGTACGCGGGGCGAAGCGTTCAGCGGAGACCGAGGCGGGGGCGGACAACGCGCAGCGGCCCAGGGTGGATGACACGAATGTACACGCCGCCGCCGCCGATGCGGAGCGGAAATCTGTCATCCACGAGCCACCCATCGCGACTGAGACCACAACACCTGATGCTCCTGTGGATGCCCCAGCAGCCACCGAGACTGCTGCTGCATCAACAGCCCCAGGTGCTGCCGCATCAGCCTCGGCCTCCGCGGGCGCCGGCGCCGGCGGCGGCACCGCCATGATCCGCGGCTTGCCAAAAACCTGGGACGAGTTTGAGTTTCGAAAGTGGCTGGACTCGCTGGTCATCGCGAGGGCTTCGTTTAAAAAGAAAAAAAACTGGCCCTACGCGTTCATCACGTTCGCGTTCCTCGACGACCGACTCAGGGCGACTGCGACGTTGGAAGGGTGTTTGCTAGGCGGGAAGCCGGTCACGGTGCACGACGCGGTTTCGAAAAAGCCGGGGGATACCAGCGTCGACGGCAACGCGGATCACCAAAACTCGGCGGGTAAGACTCGCGAGCAGCTCATCGTGGCCGCGGCGGACCGGGGCGCGCGGAGGGACGTCCGGGATGTGGTGTGTTCTCTGTGGGCGACTCCGTATGCCGACCAGCTCAAATTGAAACAAGCCAAAGTGGAAGAAGCGCTCAAGAACTTAACAAGACACACGGCGAAGAACTGCAAGCGAACCAAGAAACAAGGCGCGGGCGGGACGTGGCGCTGGCCTTCCTGGATCGGCGAGTCGAACAAACGGGGCAAGCTCGCCGCGCCCGTGGTCGGTATCGTGCGCTCGCCCGTGCTGGAGGGGTACCGGAACAAAAGCGAGTTCACGGTTGGCCCTTGCGCGGATGGACAAAACACGGTGGGGTTCAACGTGGGACTTTTCAAGGAAGGCGTCACCGCGGTGGCGAGCGCGGAGACGTGCAGACACATTTCGTTTGTCGCGAAAACACTGGCGAGCGCGTGCCAGAACTTTCTCAGGGAAGAAGCCAAGGACCCAAACGCCCTGCCGGTGTGGGATAAAAGGAAAGGCACCGGTTTCTGGCGGCTGTTGGTGGTGCGAGAAGGCGGGCTGGCGCCCGACACGGGGGCGTGGAATTCGTGGCTGCGAAACGGCGAAGGCGAGGAGAGCGCGCCGGGAGGTGACGGAAATTCCGTTTCCGCGAGCAACAAGAATACACCTGAAACTTCAAACGACAAGAACACACCGAACGAAACTGAAAGCAGCAAAACAGTTGATCGGGAAGAAACCGGGCTACCTTACCCGCGCCAAACCCCGAACACGGAGGTGATGGTCGTGGTGCAGGTGAGCCGCGCTGGGTACGACCCCGCTAAGATTTTGGACTCGTGCGCGCGGTTAGCCGCGGCGCTTACAACCGCCGGCACCGAAAACGGCTTCCCGGTGACCAGAAAGCTGCTTCAAATCCACGAGGGGTGTGCGAACGCGGCTGCGGCGGACGCGTTGCTGCTGCACCTAGAGGACGGCGAGCCCACCGCACCGGAGCAGTGCACCATCCACGAAGAGATGTGCGGCCTTAAATTCACCCTGAGCGCGAACGCGTTTTTCCAGGTGAACACGTGCGCCGCGGAGGCGCTGTACCACTTGGCGGGGGAGTGGGCGAGCCCAAGTGGGAGGTCGCTTTTGCTGGACGTGTGCTGCGGCACTGGGACCATCGGCCTGACCCTCGCGTCAAGGGTAAAGAAAGTAGTGGGCGTTGATATTGTGGAGGCGGCTATTCTGGACGCGGCGGCGAACGCCTCGCTGAACGGCGTCACGAACTGCGAGTGGGTCGCGGGGGACGCGCGCGTGGTGTTGCCTGACATTCTGAAAAGATACCAGGCGCTGATCAAACCGCCGCCGGCGACGGCGACGGAAACGCCTGGTACGCTTGCCGCGAGCGTCGCAGACAGAGACCCGGAGGAGAGCGGGGGGGAGGAGGAGGAAGCGTCTTTGGCGGCGGTGTCGGCGGCGCGCGCTGCTGAAGCCGTGACCGCGGCTGCCGCGGACGCGGCCGCGGACGCATCCGGCAAAGTTTACGAATACGACGACGTCGTCGCGATCGTGGACCCGCCAAGAGCGGGGTTGCACAAAAACGTGTTGCACTCCCTTCGCGCGGAAACCCGGCTACAAAGACTCGTGTACGTCTCGTGCAACCCCGAAAGCATGGCCCTGGACTGTTCCTTGCTGTGCACCCCCCAAGGCCCGCTGGGGGATTCAGGAGGCGCGCCGTTCCGCCCAGTGAAAGCCATGGCGGTGGATCTTTTTCCGCACACGCCGCACTGCGAAGCCGTGCTGTTGCTGGAAAGGTGAGCGGAGTTGGGGTTGTTATTATTTACCTCCAAAGGTAGTCTATGATTCTTCTGACTGTTTCGAACTTTCGATGAAAAAACGTCACCCGTGTTCGCCCGCCTCACGGGGAACTCTGTCGAAGAACCTGTCCACCACCACATCTTTTTTTCCCGGCGACACGAGCACGTTGCGCTCTCGGAGCTTGTTTTCATTCATCAGCGTTCGTTCCTGTCGCGTCTCCCATCCGTCGCCGCGCTGGAACAAACGACACGTAACAACGCTTGTATTTTTGTCGTCGCCGCACACCGTCCCGGACAACATGTACTCCTTCCTGCCCGTCTTGCTCTTCGTCTTGGTTTCAACCCCATCAAGCGTCACCTGCGTCACGTTTTTGGACGACAACGCTGTTTTGTCCACGATGCGAATCGCGTTTTGCGCGTTTGCACCCGCGACGCAACTGATGGTGAGCTCGGTGGTTCTTTCCAACAGCGCAATCGCCGGGCACAGAAACTTTGGCACACCAAGCCCCACGACAAAAGGACACAGCGTCGCACTCGAGGCTTTGTCCACCCGCCACTTTCCCTGCAGCTCCGTAGGGCACCGCGCCGCGTCGAAACGTAAACCAAAGCTCCGCAGCGATTGGTCCACCGCCGCGGTCGCCTCGGAAACCAAACCCATCTCGCGCGGACAGGTGTGGCGTCCCGGTGGGCACACCGAATTTATCGCAGGCGAGATCGGCGGATTTTCATTTGACTGCAGTGCTTGATAGACTTGACCATTCGCATCAGGTCGTTGTGGTTCTCATCGACCCCGATCGTCCACAACGTCGCGCGCGCCGATCGGTCGACGCCGCGGTTGCGTTCGCGAGTTGCGATGGGACTCTTGCGGCGGGCGTTCGCCCGCGTCGCCGAGGTGGCGACGCGCGCGACCGCGGTTGGCACCCGAGCCGAGTCAAACGCTTCGGGCTTCGGGCCGAGTCTGAGGCGCCATCAAAGAACAAAGACCTCGTGTGCTCCCCGCGTCGCGCAACTTGCGTGGTTGGGGCCCACTCGTTCATTTCTCGGGTCGGTGGCTGCCACGGCGATGCCGACGCGACGCGGCGTCCGTCCCGGTGTTTCCGGCGGGTCGCATCTCATGGCGGGCGTCACCGCACCCGCGGTGTCTGGTCGGCGCCTCGGCGGTTTCGCGGTGTCCGGGTTGCGTCCCGAGGGAGGGTACAACGGTGTGCCGCGCTCGGCCGCGTTCGCGGCGGTGTGGTCAAACACAAACACCAGGGGATACGCGAAAGAAGCAGTGAACGCGATGAAGGTAAGGATCGCCGTGTCCTCATCAAGGGGAAGCTCGTGACTCGAAACAGCACCCACCGATCGTGGGCGTGTTTTTAGGGTTGGCAAACTATTTGGCAATCGTTCGACGCGAATGTATCGGCATCCATCCGCCCCAAACTCAAGGCACCCGACTTATTCTTTCTAACCTCTTATTAACCTCTTATTAATCCCTAAACCTCTCCTGCATCCCCCCAAACCCAACCAAAACAGGTGTACAAACCCACGTCTCCTGGGCAGCGCGGGCGCATCACTACTAAGCGCGACAACTTGTGGAAAGGTAAGCCGTTCAAGGCTTTAACCAAGGGTTTGACGAAAAGCGGCGGCCGGAACAACCACGGGCGCATCACGGTGTTCCACCGGGGGGGGGGGCACAAGCGGAAGTACCGGATGATCGATTTTCAGCGGGTCATAAGGGGAATAAGCGGTGTCGTGCGAAGAATCGAGTACGACCCGAACCGCACCACGCGCATCGCGCTCGTGGATTTCGACCACGGCGAGGAAGGAAACGGCAAGGTCACTACTAAGTACGTGCTCGCGACGGACGGCATGAAAGGCGGTGACGTGATATCCGCCGGCGATGACAACGTGGATATCCGCCCTGGGAACGCCATGCCGCTATCCGCGATGCCTGCTGGAACCTTGATTCACAACATCGAGCTGTTGCCCGGTCAAGGCGGCCGGTTGGTACGCGCGGCGGGCGCCACCGCGACTTTAGTCAAGAAAGGAGAGGACGGGTACGCTACGGTGAAGTTACCTTCGGGTGAGCAGCGGTTGATTCTTTTGAAGTGCTACGCCACGGTGGGCGTGCTTTCCAACCGCGAGCACGGCAACCGCGTGCTGGGCAAGGCGGGGGCGAAGCGGTGGCTGGGGATACGGCCCACCACGCGAGGCGTCGCGATGAACCCTATCGATCACCCCATGGGCGGCGGCGAAGGCCGGACTTCGGGCGGGCGGCCGTCGTGTACGCCGTGGGGGGTGCAAACGAAAGGCAAGCGCACGCGAAACAACAAAAGGACGGACGTGTTCCGAGTCGCGCGAAGGCCGAGTGGGAAGAAGAAGAAGTAGGCGTAGACGGGGGTGGTCGTTGTAATAGAGGTCATCGTGGTATTTTTTGGCAACACAAAAACTCTCAAAAAAGTCAACAACAAAGCACACTCCATCGCGCGCGCGGCTGGCCTTGGGGCGGGAAGCGCGCGTGGAAGCGGGTGGTGGACGGCTTGCGTCTCGCCTTGCCTGGCTGTGCCGCGATGCATGCGAAGGAGTCCATCAAGGTTTTCCTGCGCACGCGCCCCACCACCGATGTCGCGGACGATGGGGGCATGTCGTTGGATTTGGACAAAGGCGCGGTGACGCTTCTGGGGAAGCGCAGGGAGGATTTCGGTGCCGTGGTGCACCAACGCGAAGAACGACGGTTTAGGTTCAGCGGCGGTATTCTTCACAACGCGAGTCAGGACGAGGTGTACCTCAAGGTGGGCTCGGAGATGGTCACCTCGGTGCTTCGTGGGTACAACGCCACGGTGATGTGTTACGGCCAAACCGGAGCTGGGAAAACATTCACGATGACGGGCGCGCGCTCCAGTTACGCCCAAAGAGGTTTGGTGCCACGCGCGCTGGCTGATTTGTTCAAGCGAGTGCATCAAGCGCCCGGGACGCTGATGACATGTCGTGTCTCCTACTTGGAAATATACAACGAGCTCATTTGCGACTTGTTGCATCCGGAAACCAAACCTTCGGAACTCGCGATGAGCGACGATCCCGCCGCCGGCGTCGTCGTGAAGAATCTCTCCTCGCATCTCGTGTCCTCCGAGGAAGACGCGATGCGATTGCTATTCGAAGGCGAGCATGTCCGGGCGGTGGCGGAGCACAGGCTGAACCGACAGAGCTCACGGTCGCACACCGTGTTTTCCGTGTCTTTGGAAATCCGAGACACAACCGAACACGGGACGCTGACGCGCTCGAAACTTAACTTGGTCGACCTGGCGGGAAGCGAGCGCTTGGATAAAACCAAATCATCCGGAAGTGTGGCGAAGGAAGCGCAGCACATCAACAAGTCGCTCTCATTTCTTGAGCAGGTAATCATCGCGTTAGGCGATGCGCAAAGCAAGCACGTGCCGTACCGATCGTCAAAACTGACGCACGTTTTGAAAGACAGCCTGGGCGGTAACTGCAAAACCGCATTGGTGGCGAACGTGTGGGGGGAAACTAGTCACGTCGAGGAAACCACTGGGACTTGTAAATTCGCGCAGCGCATGATGCGAGTTATTTCGGAGCCTAATGTTAACTTAGTAGAGGACCCGGCCGCGAAGGCGGTACGGCTGGAAAAGGAACTCGCGGCGTTGACTCGACGGCTGCAAAGGGCCACGATGCCATCGTCGCGCGTCGAGTGCAACACGTCACGGGATGACACACAAAACAGCCAAGTCAACGAACTCGCCATCGATTTCATGCGCCGCGACGCCGCTTCGGAATCATGCGACCCCCTGGAGGCGTTTCTTTCCACACCAGAAGCCGCGCGATCCGCGCTGCTCGCGGTGCGCCGAGTGGCGTCGCGGGCGATCAAGGAGTACGAGACGGAAGACGTGCGGCGGGAGGGGAGAGTTTTTTCCAATGCGTCGTCGCCAAATCGAAACGTTTCAGAGGTGGGGACCCTGAAAGGGAACTTCGGGGAGGATGAATTGAGAAGCATGACGGGTATCGCGCCGGCTGACTCGCGGCCGCCGCGGGACATAGAAGCCGAAGCGTCACTTCGCGATTCCCTGGAGTTTAACACCGAGTCCCCTTCCGCGTCGTTTTCAGTCTCACCCAGAAGCGTGTCTCCCGTGCGCGGCAATGCAAAGCACGGACACGACAAAAAAGGAAACCCCCCTCCCGATCGCGAAACCGCGTTCGTTGAGTACAAGAAAAATGGCGAAGGGTCGGCCACCGCTTTGGCGCTTTTCGAAAACAAGCTCGCGAAAAACGAGCTGAAAATCGCGTGCAAAAACCTGGCGCTTTCGATCAACGAATGCAAAAAACGTCTCGACGCGGCGACCGCGCGAAAGGAACTTGTAGCGCAAAGCCGCCCGCCGATGTCCTCGCCTGATACACATAACAACCTGACCGATACGCACTTGAACGACTCACACGATACCACGCAGCACGTGGAAATCATGACCGAGGAGGAGTACGAGTGCGCTGTTGCTATAAAAAATTCCAAACGAGAGTACCGGGGTTTGTTCGAAACGCTGAAGGAAAAGAAAAGCGAAGTGAAGTACACGGAAAGGTTAATAGAGCAGTGCACGCAAACGCTGGTGCTGGAGTTTGAATCCTGGTACAAGGCGGAGTACGACGTGGGGGTTGGGGGTGATGAAGGCGGTTTCCGAAAAAGTCCGTTCAAGGGAAGGGAGGATGAGAACGAATTCATGAGAAACGACACGAACCCAAATCTCACGTACGACTCGGAGGCCTCCGCGGAGGCGTATTACAGCGCGCAGAGTGCGAGTGCGAGGGGGACGAAGAAAGGGGAAACGCCGCAGCAACGACGGCGAGCGGCGCAGAGCGCGAAACCGTTCGCGCCGAGGAAATAGAGAGGCCTTTTCTTTTCTTTTAAATCGAACATCGAGCTAACTAGAGCGGCTAGTGTGTTTTTATCAAAAGATGTAAAGACATCACTTCGCGTCCTAATCGCCGAGGCCGCAATAGCCGCGGATGGTGAGCGGCTCTTGCTTGATCTCGGGCTCGAGTTTGATTTCCGGTGAAACCGAACGCTCAGCGCGTGCTGACTTACACGCCGCGCACTTGTATTTCACCTTGCCGTGCGGGCAGGGGCTGCACTTAACGCAGTTGCCCTTCAGCTGGCCGTGAGGGCAAGGGTTGCACGCCGCGCAGTCGCTTTTCAGCTTGCCATGAGGGCAGGGGTTGCAGTCCGCGCAGTCCTTTTTCAACTTGCCGTGAGGGCAGGGGTTGCAGTCCGCGCAGACGCGTTTCAGCCTGCCGTGAGGGCAGGGGTTGCAGTCCGCGCAGTTGCGTTTCAACTTGCCGTGCGGGCAAGGGCTGCACTTCACGCAGTTGCCCTTCAGCTTGCCGTGAGGGCAGGGGTTGCACGCTACGCAGTCGTGTTTCCTTTTCTGGTGCAAGCACCGCTTATGTCCCACCATCATTCACCTCCGCGCGCACTTATGTCGTGGCGCTTGCGCCCCACGAAAGTGAGAAGATAGGAGTCGTGGCTTTGATGAGGTGACGTTTCCGAGACTTTTCAACTTTTCTCCGACTTTCCGAAGCAGAGAATTTGCCACGTCGACTCCCTCACAACGACTTTTGGTAAACCGTCCCGCAACCTCTCGCGCACCACAACCATGTCCGCCATGGCCATGTCCGTTTCCCACGCCGCGTTCCGCTCTACCGCGGTTCGCGCTCCCAAGGCGCGCGGGTCAATCACGACCACTACGCGCGCGTTTTTCGGCGGCAAGGCCCCCGCGCTCGCGGCCGGAACGGTTCACGATTTCGTCGTCAAAGACATCGACGGCAAGTCCGTTTCCCTGAAAAAGTTCGCCGGAAAGGCGGTGCTCATCGTCAACGTGGCGTCCGCGTGAGGCTTGACCGACCAGAACTACAAAGAGCTCGTGGAGTTGTACGCAAAGTACAAATCCAAGGACTTTGAAATTCTGGCGTTCCCTTGCAACCAGTTCGGCGCGCAGGAAAGCGGAAGCAGCGCGGAGATCAAGGCTTTCGTGAAAACGTACGGCGTGAGTTTTCCTATGATGGGTAAAGTCGAAGTCAACGGCGACGGCGCGGACGACCTGTTCAAGTACATGAAGGAAGCTAAGAAAGTCACCGGCCTGGAAGCCGCGCTTGGAAATGACGTGAAGTGGAACTTCGGCAAGTTCCTCATTGACAAGCAAGGAAAGGTGGCGCACCGGTACGCGCCCACCGTGAGCCCGCTCGGCATCGAGGGCGATATCAAGAAATTGATCTAAACTCATACCTTCGAAGGTATGATATGATATCATTGATATCATACCAGGTACGATTCTTCGCGAAACGACTCCACGCCGCTCCGACCGAATCACCGTACACGCGCGCCAAAGTGAAGCGGTACACCGAAAACGGGCGAAAGCCCGGCGTGTATCGCGGATACCGCGCGCGCGGCGGCGATAACGTTCGAGACGGCGAAATCGGTTCGCGCCGACGACCAATCCGTGGACGGCGGGTAAAGACCACTGCTACTCGTCAGCACAAAGTAGCTAGCTACTAGAGATACTAATATACTAGACTAGGATACCAACACATTCTTTCTACTCAATCCGAATTCTTTCTCTCGTTTTACGAATTCTTCGCTCACTTGGTCCGTTCCGATTCCGCAAATACATTCGAATTCTTCGCTCAATCAATCTGTTCCGATTCCGCAAACCAATCCGCCTCGCGTTGGGTTTCGCACGCGTCGTACCCTTTTCGGCACGTGGATTGTTTCGCGCACGTATACCCGACCACTTTGTCGCCGTCACCGCGCGTTTCAACCAAATCGCAACAAGGCTCGGGCCAGGCGAATACGCGGTGTCCTATATTTTGGGGATTGGTTCGCGCTTCATTTTTTGACGCAAGCTGGGCTTTTCGTAACGCTTTTTCAAACCCGCGGTGGGTCAAGGAAACCGCCCGGTCGATGACGAAGGCGGCGCTTTCGTCAGTGGGGAACCCGAACTTTTTTTGCGCCGACGTGACGTTCGCGGCGGCGAGCCAGTCGATACACCGCGCGAACTTCGCCGGAAAGGTCCCGCCGATCTCTCCGCCGGGGGCGTGGCACCGGTAATCGAGAAGCACCTGTAGGTTCATATCTTGACTCGGGGGTTCGTCGCCGTTGACGTGAAGGTTTCCGAAGCGCGCGATGGCGAACTTGTCGCTGCCTGGGATGAAGAAACTGTTCGCCGCGCATTGGCGCCACCCCGCGCCGAAACTCTGGTCGTTGTCGATCATTTTAAAATCCCCGCTTGGCGTGATTAACACGTTCTGCGCGTGCCTGTCGCACTGGCCTGAAATGAAATCGAATAAAGCGGCTTTGATTATATTTTTGGAGCCCACCATCCGTAGGGTGTCATGTACCACTTTCGTGCTTGACGGCGGTTTGACTTCGTCGCCATTACGCAACACCACGTCATCGGGAGCGCTTCTGGTGATTCTTTCCAAGCTCACCCCAGACGCTTTTTCCATGAACAAAACCTCGCCTTCAAACTTCTCCCCGGATGCTGGGTGAGAGGTTTTCACATACCCGGTCCACTGGCGGACCACCACGTCCTCCAACCCGCACGCCTCCGCCAGGTTCCGGACCGCCGCGCTTTCGCGGAGGTTGATTTGGTGTTTCTCGTGGAAAGACGGTTTCGTCGTCTTCAAACTCACCTTCGCCGACGTATTATAAACAACTCCAGAAACTCCAGAAACGCCAGCGCTGCAACTCAACTGCGCATACTCACCCCCGTCGGGGTACCGCTTTTTGAAACACGGCGTTTTCAAAATCCCGGTCGTGGCGTTCGCTTCACCGGCTGCGCCGAAAACGCTAGCGCTCGTGGCGCCGAGTTCGTTCGTCCAGCGAAACGGCCCGAACACGGTTCCGTAGTCGAGCTGGTGCAACACCGTTGTGCACCCTAGGCACCGAAAACAACGCGGACCGGTGGCGGGTGCCGAACCCATCGCGGAAAGAGTTCGGGTTTTCGTAGGAGCGGAAGTATCCGCGGAAGTATCCGCGGAAGTATCTGCAGAAGCATCTGCAGAAGTGTATTCCTCTCCAAAACTCCTCTTGTGTTCCTCTCCAAAAATCCTGTTGTGTTCCTCTCCAGCATTCCTCGTGTCAACACTCCCACTAAGCACGCACGCGTCACACGTACCGCAGTCCTCGAACCGCCCGAGATCCAAATCGGATTCCCCATCCGTCGGTTCCGGAAACGGCGATTCGACTTTCGCGAGTGGGTACGCTTCGCGTTGCGCGTCGGTTGTTTTGCCGCCTATTAGCGTGTAAAATTCCGCCCACGCCACGGCGAGAGATGCCTTCAGGGCTTGCTCTTTTTCGCGTTGTTCAAGCTCATCGCCCAACCGCTCCGCCTTTGTGTCCGCAGCGGCGTTTACCACGTTCGCGACGTGTTGTCGCTCCGCCGCTTTCGAGTGTTTTTTGTGCGCGTTCGCGTTCGTGTCCACGCCTTGCGGTTTTGCGGTAGGGTCGGACAACACGCTGGGCTTATTAGCTGTGATGGGGGACAACACGCTCCCTCCCTTCTTCTGTCCTTCCACGTCTTTTCTCCTGTCCTTCTGCTCTTCGGATACGTTCGTCTTTCCTTTCCCCAAACGTCCGGTTTCGATTTCGCGAACCACCGCGGCTTTTGTTTCGCCAAGACAGCCCAACTCCGCCAACGACACAACGACCTGGTGGCGGCCTCCCCTCAACGTGCCTTTCAACGCCGCCGACCGCAGCTTCCAGCTCAATAGCTGGCACCGCGTTTCAAGACGCACGTCGTGGTCGTACGTCACGACTAGTGCCAGCGTGGCGATGAACAGCAACGCGCCGACCATCGGTGCTACTCTTCGGAAAATTCCTCCGGTTCTGTCGTTCACGCTACGAACGCCACGCGACGCCAACACCATGGCGCGAGACACCGGACCACCCTGGTGTTCCAACTTTGACCCCAAACACGCACCGGCCCTGACGCACTCGCCCGCGCGAAACGCCTTGAAGCCGCAGGCGCTGCGCCTAAGCGGTGTGGCGAATCTGGCACTGCGAATCTGAAACTATTTTCTCGGCAGTTTCGAAAAGCGCGTCCATTCCACAAGGCACACGCGACACGCTGCCTCGCGCGTCCGGTTCGTGTCCGAGCCCGCGCGTGCAGCGCACGGGTTACTCCAGCGCAGATGTCCATGATGGCGGTTGCCAGCGCCGCATGGACGCCGTCGTACCCAACAACAACAACGCGACACCGCGCATGGAAGAAACCCGATGGTGTCCGGTGCTCCCGCACACGACGAAACCAAAACACGCGCGCTTTCGCCTCCGCGGACGCGCCAAGTGCTGTGCCTGTTGACCCGTGTTTGTTCGTGCGCGCGGCGGTGGCGCGCGCCACCGATTCAGGGCACTTCGTGATTCCCGCAGCGCGCGTCGCGGAGCTGGCGGAAACAAGAGGGTTGCAGGCCACCGATTTGCTTCCCGAGTTTGTTAGGGAGGCGCAGAAACTCGCCATTCCCCCAACCTCCCGGTTCCACGTCGGCGCCGCGGCGCTTGGAGAGTCCGGCGCCGTGTTTCTCGGCGTGAACGTGGAGCTCCCTGGGTTGCCGTTGAACGCGAGCATTCACGCAGAGCAGTTCGCGGTGGTCACGGCGATGCGGTTTGGCGAGAAAAAGCTCTCCGCAATCGCGACGACCGCCGCGCCGTGCGGCCACTGCCGGCAGTTTATGAACGAACTTCGGGACGCCAAGACCTTGCGCGTCATCATCCCGGGCGACGATTCCGATAACCAGATGAAACTCGGAATGCAGTTAATCCTGCCTTTGGCAGACTTGCTGCCGCACTCGTTCGGGCCGCTGGACTTGACACACGACGACGCAGCGCCGTTGCTGCTGGAGACGAGACACAACGGGCTGCGGGTGCTTGCTGCTTTCGAAAAAGAAAAGAAAACTGACGTTGCAGATGTCGAAATAAATACAGCCACCGCGTTAGCACTAAGCGAAGCCAACGTGGCGTACGCGCCGTACAGCCAGAGCCCGGCGGGTTTGGTGTTGGTCACGAAAACCGGCCAGGCGTTCCCGGGCCGAGCCGTGGAGAGCGCGGCGTACAACCCCACGATGTCGCCGTTGCACGTGTCGCTTTGCGCGGCGGTTTCAACGGGTGGCTTGGGTAACACGTCGGACAAGGGAGGCGGCGGGTGGTCTCGGTTGAAAACCTGCGTGCTCGTGGAGCTTCCGAACGCCCCCGTGCAGTACGCGGAGACCACGCGGATGATTCTGAAAGCAATAGCGCCGCACGTCGAGGTGACCGTGGTGCACTGCGAGAGAATAGAGGGTTGATTCATTAAGTTTGTATCATTACAAAACGCCTCAAAGGTATTATTTGTGAATTCTTCTTTCCGAAACCCGCTCTTTCTGTGCCAAAGGGTAACGCACGGTATCACAATTTCTTTCTTTCTCATGGCGCGTCCTTTCACACTAACCCCGCGGGGAGCCGCACCACGCCTGCGCCCTCCGCCGCGGATAACACGTAGTAGTAGCAGAAGTCGGCTAGGATGAAGGTCTGGACTATTTCGCTCAGCAGGACCATTACCGGCCACGCTCCCGAGCCCAGCGCGGTGGCTAGGTAGCTCTGTCCGTCGAAAATCTGCAAAACCCAGTGCGCGCAGGACAGAAACCGAGCTACGCCGAGCGCGAAGACGTAATTCGCGGTGAATCGCTCGACGACTTTCGCGCGCTGCATCATTCGGAGCTGCGGCAAAACGGAGACGGCTTCGACGTACACGCAAAGCGCCCACAGTACTCTGTTTATGAACATGTGCGACGTCGTGGGGTGCGCGAGAAGCGCGGCGAGTAAACACGGACCTAGGATGTAAAGCGATCGCATCGTGTCGAGTTCTTTGTTGTACGACGATTTCAAATCGGTGAACCGCACGGCGCCGCAAATCCAAAGCGTCGCGGCCAAGGTCATGGCGTCCAACAACGTGTGCCAGTCACCTTCCATCATCGCGCTGCAGTACAAACGCACGGACAGGAAAACCGCGGTCAGGTCTTGCGATTTCAGGGATAAACCCGAGCAGTTCTTCGTCACGCCCAGCTTGTACCCCAAAACGCCAATGCCAAGGAAGTGCACCGCTTCCGCCATCAAGAACAACGCGTCGTGATCTTCGACGATGAGCTTTAAAACGAGGAGCAAACACACGCACAGGCCGACCACCAGCGCGGTTTTCTGGTGCGGTGACCGGTTTTTGATCCAAACCCGCGCCCGGTGTAAACGAGCGCGTCGGCTCGCCTCTTCGAAAGAGCCCATTGCCACAGATTAACTGATTAACGACGCAACGAGATTCGGTGCCCTACCGGTACCGCGGTAGTGTCCCTGTACCGACCGTGAACACACGATTCGTGCGGTGCCTTACACGTAAACACGACGCCTACGTCGCGTGCGTCGCCCAACGTGGCGTGGCTAAAACGCTCGTGCGGTCGCGTGTCCCAGTGTGACACGTCGCCTCGACGCAACGAGGCCGGCAAGGCAGGCCGCGGGTTTGTCATCAGTCGGCAGGAAGAAACGTTCTTTTTTGACGAGGTTTGATGCGATTGCTGCAGTTTGGATGAAAAAGGCGCGGAACGTCGTATCATCACCCACCCACACACACTACCCCTCTCCTCACGGCTTCCACAGCGACACCGCCCCCTCCTTGGCGAAGGTCGCGAGTATGTTCTGCCGAGCGTGATGCGTCACCCCGAGCGCGCCAGGGTCGTGCGTTTGCAAAACGTGTTCCCTAACCCCCGAGGTTTGCGAAAAGCAATGCAGCGCGCCGTCGCCGCCCAGCGCGTATACGAAATCGCCCTTGGGCGAGACGCACGCGTGGACAAAGTTCGCGACGGAATCGGCACCGATGTCCTGCACCGTGTATGACCTTACTAAGTCACCGCTCAAGCTCATGACGTGTACCGAGCTGCTGTTCCTGGGACACACTAACAAGGTCACAGGCTCGGTCTGTAGCACCGAAACGGATGCGATTGGCGCCTTGGCGCCCGTTTTCTTGGCGCTGAGCGGTTGCGGCGGCGTCCACGATTGTTTCTCCTCGCCCGTCCCGGCGTCCCAAATCTTCACGAACCCGTCGCTGGACCCGGACACGACTTGTTTGTCCCCGACCCCGAAATACGACGCGCAGTTCACGAACGTGCCGTGCCCCCGTAGCTCCACCAACGTCTTGCCGGACTTGAGCCCGTGGATTTTGACCGTCCCGTCGAAGCTGGCGCTTACTATTTTCCCGCCGCAGGTCGAGAACTGCACGCTCGTCACGCCGGCATCGCCGTGCGCGCGGTCGTACTTCCTTAAGCACTTCCCGGAATCCACCCTCCATACCTTGATTTTCCCATCCTGGCACCCGGAAACCAGCATGTCCGAGTCTGGGGAGAAATCCAAACACAAAACGGTTTGGTCGTGCATCAGAAACAACTCCTCGCGCTGGTATTGTGAACAAAAAGTGTCAGTCTTGAGAGTACAAGTAGAATGTATGGGCAAACAGTCTACTTGTGCTGTATGTAGTAAACAGTAATTACTCTGGACAATCGGCAAACAGTGTGCCTGGATTTGGGAAACGCGCAATACATACCTGGTAACTCAAGTCCAAACGAAGCTTTCCGGTGTTCCAGTCGTACAGTTCGATGAACCCGTCCGCCGAACCGACCGCCAGGGTCTGGCCGTCAGGCGAGCACACCACGGATTCCGCGTGGTTCTTCTTACCAAGCTTGATTGTCCTGTGCAGCTCTGTTGGAAAGGTTTCTTCCGTCGACACTGCCGTGAGCCGTTGCTCCCCCCGGAACACGTCAAGCGCGTCGCCCGGTTTGATCGTGCCGTTTTGCTTTTGCCATTTCAGCGCTTGGCCCAACAGCGCCAACAACCGCGACGGCGGCGCTGTGGTGACCTCACCCTGCAGCGCCTTTGCGACTGCGTTCCTTCTTTTTTCCCGTGACGACCCGTTGGGGTACGCGTTGTGCAACTCAAGCTTGCCCGCCACCGCCCGTTCAAGCAACCGTTCCAGCGCGTTGTGTCGCTCAGGCTGCGCAACGCGCATTTCAGTCATGACAAAACTCTCCCGTAACAAAGATTTCGCCGCATCGAACTCCGCGCTCTCAATAGTCTCCACCGCGACTTGTTCGTACAAATCCTCCAGCTTGCGTTTGGGAAGGCGCATGTGCGTTACTTGGGGGAGCACCAGGTCCCACCGCCCGTCTTGCACGTCGCGAAGGAACAAGTCCACGCTGTCCACGGTGTTTAGGGAAACCTGCGTCTCACTGGAAAGCGCGGCGAACGAGTTTGTAAGCCCGTTTTCCTTGCAAAACTGAAGCACCAGGCGAATCACATCGGAGGCTTCCACGTCCAGGGCCATGGCGTTTCGGGTTCCGGGGCCGGTCGGAGAGCCACGGACAGACGCCGGTCGAAAACAACCCAGCGAGCCGATGCGAAAGGAGGAACAGCGCGTGTGCAGCGCCCTGTGATGATGAACGCGACGACGAGAAATCTCTGTAAACTCGGCGGGAACCGGCGGGCAAAGTCAAAGCACTTTTTTGCCAAAAGAATTATTCGGCCGCCGGCGGTGTCGCATTTCTCGGACGCCGCCGTCTCGCCACAACGGCGCGCGCTCCGTTCCCGCCGCTCTTTTTCTGAGCCCGTGACGCGCATTACCTTGCCACCATGTCCCGCCCCGAGCTCACAGCGCCTCCCCAGGAGTTCTACAACGACACCGAGGCGAGGAAGTACACGGCGTCGTCGCGGGTTATCGAGATTCAGGATCGCTTAACGGAACGCGCTGTTGAGTTGTTGAACTTCCCGGACGATGGGGTGCCTCGGTTGCTGCTGGACGTGGGGTGCGGGTCTGGTTTATCGGGCGACCGGCTAACCGAGTTGGGGCACGAGTGGATCGGTACGGATATCGCGAAGAGCATGTTGGAAGTCGCGCAGGAACGGGAGGTGGATGGGTGTTTGATTCACTACGACATGGGGCACGGGTGTCCTTTCCGCCCGGGCGTGTTCGACGGCGCGGTGTCGATTTCCGCGGTGCAGTGGCTTTGCAACGCGGATAACAGTTCGCACGAGCCCCGGAAACGGCTGAAAGCTTTCTTCACGCAGCTGTACCGGTGCTTGCGACGGGGCGCGAAAGCGGTGCTTCAGTTCTACCCCGACGGCGCCAAGCAAGCCGAGATGATCACCACGGCGGCGCTGCGCGTCGGTTTCAGCGGAGGGCTGGTGGTGGATTACCCAAACTCGACCCGGGCGAAGAAGTACTTCCTGGTGCTCGCAGCAGGGCCGCCTGAAGTAATGCCCACACCGAAACAGGAAGGGGACGCGCGAGGACAGGGAGTTGAAATGGAAGGCGCTTCCGGCCATGTGCGAATGGACGGGCGCCAAGCCGGGGCTAAGCGACAAAAAACGGGAACTGGGAAGCACGCGCGGACCGTGTTTCACGGCTCGAAAAGACACCCCGAAGGCAAGGGCAAGGAGTGGATTTTGAAGAAAAAGGAACAGATGAAGAACAAGGGGAAGGACACCGCGGGGGATAGCAAGTACACGGGGCGCAAGCGCAAGGAACGGATCTAGAGAGGGGGTTGCGTTTGTTTGTAATGACGAGACGTTACATCTGTTAATAGTAAGCCTCCAGTTGCAGAATTTCGCTCTCGAAACTCTCCGTAATTGGTTGGACCCATGCCCGCCGCCTCGTGGCTTCATTGCGACGGGCACCGGCGTTTGTGCGGTGTTGTGGTGTTGTGCGATGGCGCCCTGCGCGCAGCTTGTGATCGGCCCCGCGGGGAGCGGCAAATCCACGTACTGCTACAACATCTACAACCACTGCCAGACCATCGGCCGAACGGTACACATCATAAATTTAGACCCCGCCGCCGACGAGTTCGCGTACCCGGTCGCCGCGGACATCCGGGAGCTGATTTCTTTAGCGGATGTGATGGAGGAGATGAATTTGGGCCCGAACGGCGCGTTGCTGTATTGCATGGAGTACTTAGAAGACTCCCTTGATGACTGGCTCGCGGGTGCGCTTGAGGGGTTCGGCGAGGACGACTGTATTTTGTTCGATTGCCCTGGGCAGATCGAGTTGTACAGCCATCACAGCGCGTTCCGCACGTTTGTGGACCAAATGCAACAGTGGGGTTGGAGGCTAGTCGCGGTTTACATGCTGGATTCGCAGTTCATCACGGACGCCGCGAAACTCATCGCAGGGTGTATGCAGTGCCAAGCTGCGATGATGAACCTGGAGCTGCCACACGTCAACGTGTTTAGCAAGGTTGACTTGCTTGAGGACAAATCGCAGTTGGAGCCTTACCTGATTCCGGACCACCAAACACTGGTAGGCGAGCTGCACGACAGAATGCGGCCGAAATACAAAAAACTAAACACACAAATCGCGCAACTCCTGGATGACTACTCCATGGTTTCGTTCCACCCGCTGGACATATCCGACGAAGACTCCCTGGCGTTTATTTTGTACACCGTGGATTCAGCCGTGCAGTACGGCGAAGGTACGTACTTCCCTTTCCCAAATCCAACGACTGTTTACAGGACCTCTTTGACTATTTAATGTTTACTACATACATCACAAGTAGACTGTTCGGCCCGATTACTCTGAGTGTTTGCTCATACACCCGTACTCGAGACTCGCGACTGACCCTTTTCTTTTCTGTAATCTCAGACGCGGACGTCCGGACGTCGCGGGACGTGGAGCTGAACCAAGGCGAGTTCGACGACACGGACGGACTTTCCGGGATGGGTGGCATGGGCGGTCTGGGGCTGGAGGACGGGGGGATGGAACAAGTAGACTGATTTGTAATTCTGATATAGTGTTCCGTAAAAGTAAAAATTGCCCAGCTTCTGATTATAACGCGCTTCCGTTTCTTCTGCGTAGAAATCCACGGAAACGCGACCGAGTGCGACGCCAAGGAAGAGAAAGAAGAAACCGCGGCGAGTCGAGCGCACCCTAGGGAGCGGCAGTCCTCGAAGTATGTACCGTATCTAGCGTTTTCAAAAGTGTCTTCTTCTCAGGCTTCGGGTGCGTCGTTCGCCTTAGCCCAAGTTAGCAACTCGAAGTGCCCGTTCGACTTCGCGTACGCGCACGTACACCCGTTCCACGGGCAGCCGTTCGCGCGCGCCCACTGCAGCATCTCGAGGTGTCCGACCCTCGCCGCGTACGCGCACGTGAGCCAGTTCCACGGGCAGCCGTTCTCGCGCGCCCACTGCAGGACATCGAGGTGCCCACCCTCCGCCGCACCCGTGCACGTCCACTCGTCCCACGGGCAGCCGTTCGCGCGCGCCCACTGCAGCACCTCGAGGTGTCCGCACTTCGCCGCCCACTGGCACGTCCGGCTGTCCCACCGGAAGTCATTTGCGCGCAACCACTTCAGTATTTCGAGTTGTCCCTCCTCCGCCGCCAACCTGCACAACCTATTGGGGTCGTCATCCAGGTCATCTCGCACGAGCATGAGTTGCATCCCGCTTAAGTCTCCGAGCTGTATGGCTTTCTCAGCTCCCAGATCGTACACTTCACGCCCCGTCGCCGCCACCGCATCGCGCATCTCACGACTCACCGCTCGGAGCCGTGCGAGATCTGAGGGATCGGGCAGATTGCCCGAAGTTAAGACGTGCGTGGTGAGGATGTGGACGGGCAGAGCCACGAAGGCGTCACTAGCGTCGGACTGGTGCGCGATATTACTAAAGTCAAGAGTATTGGGGTAGGAGGTCGGCATGGTGCGTCGATGCGCAGGCGTAAGTGTGGCTTCAGTTTCTCCAGTTCCCAGAAAAAGGCGTTACGAATAATGACTTCGCGAGATCTCTTCTCTCGTTTCCACAACGACGCGCGCAGACACGCAACAGCCTACGCGATGTCCACTTCAAACGCCTCCGACACATCTGACCCCATGATCGTCAGGGAATTCATCGACAAAATCGCCATGCTGGCGGAAGCCCTCGGGGAGGCTAAGTTCTTCCTCGCGGCAGAGAAAGCACGGAACGATGCCCTTGAATGTCGCGAGCGGAAGGAAGGCCCCACCTCGCCTTCAACCCCCAGTCCCAGTTTCCACGCAGCTGGGGACGCTGACGAGAGCACCGTCGTGCACACGCCTGCTACCGCTTCTTCGCCGTCTGAAGGTGCCACCCCGAATGACTCCCCGAGCTCGAATGACCCGAGTTTCTCATTCAGAGAATCAGAAAACACGCCGATATCGCCCACTTTGGTTGAGGGTGCCAGCCCGGACGGCACGTTTCATTTTGAGGACACCCCTGAGAAAACCCCGGAATCTCCCACCTTGCCTCGAGGGCATTACTACAGCACACATTGTCTGGAGAAAATCGAGGAAAAAAAGCTCGAGGAGCTGAAGTCGTTGTTACAAAACCACTTTCCGTTGCCCCAGGAGACGTGCTTTTGGGCGGCGAAACACGGGCACCTCGAGGTGCTGAAGTTTGCGCGCGGGGTCGGCTGCCCGTGGAATGCCGACACATGCACGGCGGCCGCGATGAACGGGCATCTCGAGGTGCTGCAGTGGGCGCGCGAAAACGGTTGTCCGTGGGACGAGAAGACGTGCACGGCGGCTGCTTGGCAAGGGCGCCTCAAGGTTCTGAGGTGGGCGCGCGCGAATGAATGTCCGTGGGATGAAGACACGTGTCTCACCTGGGCTAAGGCGGGAGGGCACCTCGAGGTGCAGAAGTGGGTGATTGAGAACGGCTGCGAGTGCTAAAGCGGGCGCACGATAATGGATGCTGAACTGTGATGAATTTTTGTATGTGCTATGTTTTTAACTTGTCTAAAATGATACTGTGCCTAGGTCAACAACGTCTTCATCTCCCAGCCCGCGAGTCGCCGGAGCTTCGCCGCGTCCAAACGCCACGCCTCGGCGATTTTCGGACTTCCAAGTCCGCCCGGACATACTTAATCCTTAGTAATGGTACACGCGTCCGCGTTGATCCCGCCCCTGCCGCGTCGCCCAGACCTGTCCCTCCCAGTTATCTTTGTATTTCAAATACAAATACATCGCGGCTCGCGCATCCTCCGCGGGGTCGTGCGCGCCGCCCTGAATTTTCAAACCCAAGTGGTCGCGCGCCAGGTGTTTCAGCCGTTTACTAAACCGGCCCATCCGCAGAAAAGGACGCCAGTGCGCCGTGTCCCTGGTGTCGCAAACCGGGTGCTTAAGCTGCAGGGCTTCGAAATCGTTCTCAAGAGCGTGCCCTATGACTATTCTGCCTGCAATAATCTTCCTCACCTCATCCTGTACGGATTCGAACCGAGGCGCGCCGGCCATGTGTTTGGGTGTGATACCGCTCACAAACGTGCGGTAGTCGGTTACTTTTTTTGTCGTCGAGGCGTACGAAGTGTACACCACGTTGCCGCTTTCGTTCACCACGCTTACCTGTGCCAACACGCTTTTCTCGCCGTCAATCCCGGTACCCACCATCTCGCAGTCTATCGCGAGCGCGTTAGCGATTTCAAAGTTACCATCAATCGGTTTCGGTACTGTGGTTGTAAAAGAAAAGTGTCAGTCTTGTATGGGCAAGCAGTGTTGGGATTTGGGAAAGGCCCAACACGTACTCGCCAGCGGTCCTTTGTATCGCGGGGAAAACCCGTTTTTGTTTTGTGCGTTTTTCGGTTTCTTCGCCACGAACGAGGCGTGGTCCGTACCAATCGCGCCGGCGCCCACAGCTGTTTCGCAAGCCAGGAACCGGATGAGCTCGCTCTGCAGGGTTTTCGTGGGAAATATGCCATGCGACTTTTCTTTGCCGCTGTGTGACCTTTTAGTCACGCGCCCGTCTCCGAACCCGGGCGTGTCCACCACGAACGAGCTGTTGGCGCCAAGACTGGCGAGCTGATCGGCGCGCTCGTTCGGGGTCTGCCTGTTGTGTCCTTTGATTTTGTGCACCACGGTCCGCGCGTTTCGCCAGAACAGAACCAGTTGGAGCGCGGTTAGTAACGCTCGGCGCGCGGGGTGGTGGGGGGCGAGGCGTTTCGGTTTGGCGCCAGCGCTCAAACTCTCCAGCGCGGTCATGGCGGCTTTTGAATCCGTGTGAATCACAAGTCGTTTGTCTCGGGGGTGCCGAATCAGCACGAAGAACACCGCGACTAACTCAGCGACGTTGTTATCCGCCGCCGTAGTTGGTATCGCCGCGGCGTAGTTCAACCCGTGCCCGGTGCCGTACCAAACACCGATACCCGCCACGCCTTGGGCGCAGGACCCGTCCACGTACGCCACGCCGTCGTCCGCGTTCGTTCTGCGGTTCGCCGAGGACCCGCCGCTGCCGCCGCCGCCCACTCTTGAAACCGTGAGCTTGGAACGCACCACCCTCGCGACGTCGCCGCGAGCCATGACCACGAAAAGCGACCACATCGCGGGGAGAAGCACGCGAAGCGTCGCGACCCAGCCCCGGGGGGGGGTGGGGGGAGGAGACATACCGCCGACGCCGCGGCGGACGTGTGATGCCTTTTTTCGTCGCTTGCAAATTTCACTTTCTCTTCGCGCGTGCGTTTATTCGCACGACACGAAGAATTCAGTTGTGATTCAAGAACGAAGGTCTCGTGCTGCCACATAACAGGCTGGCACCTCATCCGCGTCGCGTGTTTCACAAGCCCCGACTGTTTTCGTGGAACGTTTCGCGAATGTGTCTTCGCGGCAGACAGGAGGAATCGAAATCCTCCGACAATTTCGTTATTAACGTTATATAACGAAATCCATCTTGTCTTTCAACGTTCAACACTCCCAGTCCTCACTCCAACCCGCGCACTTCACGCATCTCCACTCCACGAAACACCCAAAATGACTCTCATCAACTACGACGAAGGTAAACGTTCGCGGCTCTGTATCCCGTTCCCCCCGTCCTCCGACCCCGACGTGATGCGCGTCTCAAATCTGGACACGATCAAACGTACAATTCAACACCAACTCACCCCGCGCGTCTGACCCTGCCCGTCCGTCCCCTCGAAACGCAGCCACCACCATCAAGCAAATGGGCGACGAAACCACCGGCGCCACTGCTAAAGTGTGCACCATGGGGGACAAGACGTCCATGGAAATCACGCTCCGACCGGTACGAGGGGCAACCCGGACACGTCCGACGTCTCGTTGTCCTCTTCACGTTTCGTGACCGACGCGGACATTCTTTTGTTTTTTACTCATCATGTTTTTTCCTTCCGTCTCGAGTTGTTACCCCTCTGGTCTACTCACGCGTCCCCCGAACAACCCGAACAACCCGAACAACCCACACAACACAGGGCTTCGACTGGGTCAAGGACGTGTCCCCCATGTTACCCAACTGCCCTAAGTGGTGCCCCGCGAACCACTTCGGGTATTTGAAGACCGGGACGATGAAAGTGAAGTACGAAAACGGCGACACCGCGACGATCAACGCGGGCGAGTCGTATTTGATTCCCCCCGGACACCTCCCCGAGGTCGTCGGCGACGTCCCGTGCGTCATGGTGGAGTTCTCGCAGTCCACCGCCGCGGTGGTGGCGTCCATGGCGGACAAGTAAGGAGGATGGCGCAGAGACTTTGGTTTCGTTTCGAAAAAGCGACTACGTATCGTTTTTCGTTGCTCCAAAAATAAAACGTTTAATGACCCCTACACAACGGACCGTTTGCGCGGCATCCGGTGAGAGAAACAGCAGTTGTGTGAGATGTCCTTCGCAATATATAATTTTCCGAAAAATATGCTAATCAGCCACCTTCTTGTGTTCCGGCCAGTGCGTCTCCTGGCACTCCCTACTGCAGTAGTGCGCGGCTTTGCACCGGGAGCAGTGCCTCATTTTTGATATTTCCGCGGAAACGTCACTGGACAACGCCCGGCAGTTGTCGCAGTGCTGGTGCTGGTGCGTGGTTTTCTTGCCGTAATGCGAGCTGTGGTCCGGGGGGAGGTCGTTTTTCGTAAACTCGGAGCGCGTCGCGTCCAGGTCACCTGTCAGGGGCTCATCCGAAACCTGCGCGTCCAAGGGCAAGTTTTGGTTCACGATGTATCGCCGCTCAAGCAACGGAATCTCACACACGAAGACGTTGTAATCGGGCCGCAAAAGCCGCGCGTCCTCCGGCCACGCGCCCTCTAGCCCCGCCGCCTCGGTGAACATATCCCGCTTCATCTGCTCGTACATACCTTTGCGGTCGGGGTTGTACTTACCGTTCAAAATTTCCTGAATTTGCGGCATGGACATTGATTTGTCGTGGGACATCATGTCGGCGGTGAAACGCATTCCCCGCGCCGCGTACTCGTGGTTGGCGTTTTTGCAAAACTCATTCTCCAGCCGTTTCATTATACCGCCTCGCGCGGTTTGCCTCGAATTCGCCGACGACATACACGGATCGGCGTCGGCGTCTTTGTCCTGCGGCGCGCCCCTCGTGTCCTCCGCGTTCGCCGCCTCGATGCACTTGAGGTACGCGTCGATGGACTTTGCGTTGCTGGTCCACCGCAAACACAAACCTAAATCACTCCACGTCTGCGCCTCGAACCCCTGCGTTCTGCGCAAAGCGTTTAAACACTCGGGGGTTGTCATGTCCTTGTACGTATTGATTGCCATGCGCATCGCTTCGTCGTAGTCGCTCTGCAAAATCTCCAGTCCCCTGTGGCGCATACGCGTGGTGGATTCAAACATCTCCGCGGTTTTTCGACGGAGCATCATCGTGGGACCGGCCGGACCGTCGCGCACCGCTTCGCAGCCCAGCACGCCAAGCGCGCACGTCGCGACGCCGGGAAACACAATCTCTTTCCGTGTCCCGTCTGCCTTGTCCCTGAACACGCACGCCTTGTCCACGCCGCCTAAAATTTCGCGAACGGAGGTGGATACGAACGAAACGAAGGAGGGTAAATGAGGGATTTTATCGCTCGCGATCGCGGCCATCCAGGTCATGAGCGCGGCGGCCACGGCGGCTTTATCCCGCATTTTTGACTGCACGCTGGGTCTCCCCGGAAGCGGCTCCACGCTCACCTCGGGGGCTTGTAGCCGGTCCTGCGCCAAGGACAGGTGCTTGATGATCTTGTACGAATGTTTAGATTGAATCGGTAACGACTGATTGCTGTCGCCGAACACGCACGCCACGACGTAGTCGCACGGGACCTCGGTCGGGGTGGTCTCCTTGCCCCCGAACGCCGCTCGGATCTCGAGTCGCGCCGGTACGGTCGGGATACCAGCATCCTCTAACGCTTTTGACGCGTCGTCATCGTTGCTCGCCTCGGACATGAAGTTAAGGAACAGTATGCGGTGTGTCACGTTTTTCGGCGATTTCACCCGCAATTCGTGGTCCATCTCGAACGCGTTGACCACGGCGGTGCCCCTGGGAATCAGCGGGTGCGGCAGCTTCCCGTCTCCCCTTTTCTTGTTCCTCAGCATGTTGATAACAAATCCGCCCCAACTAAACGGAACGTTCGCGTGTCGGCAGACATGACATATTCGTCTTCTGAATCCCCCGGCGCCACAACCGTGACCCTGGGTTTCAAACCAATCCGCTTGAGGATATCCAGCGCGGCCATAACTTCGGTCAAGGATTCGTTCACCATGTCTTCCGTAATACCAGAGCCTACGACGGAAGTCTCCCACCACACAGGGAACTCCTGCGTATCCACGAACATATCTTCCAAGGAAACGTCGGGACGCGATGCGCTGGTTTCGCCCGTCGGCCATCAAGTCGGCTCGCGCTGCGCCTTTGCGGCCCTATCAGCCTTACCGCCCTTCTTCTTAGAATAAATTTTCTTGTTATTGCCCATAACGACCGAGGGCAGGATCGGGGGACGTCCCTCGGGTGGCGCAACCTCAGTAGATCCCGATGGCGACTGTGCGCGATAACAATGATAAAAATCGAGAAAAAGAAAAAGTTTTTTGGAGAGTCAAACGTCTATAAACTCTGCCCTCCCTTCGTCTCGCCTCACCCCACTGAGCATCTCGCCGTGCCAATACAACCCGCGTGTTCTCCCACTCACGGCGGCGCGATCCTCGGCTTGGGCAGCGTTTTCGGCCCGGTGCTTTCCGGGTTCCCAATTACCATGGTACGCAGACACCTGCTTCGTCATTCCCAAAATAAAATAAAACGTTTTTGTTGAAAATTACACGATCGAATCAGTAGCGGTGCCGACTCTGTCTCCCCTCCCTCCCCACACCTCTCCCTGCCTGCTCCTTTCCTACGGTGGCGCGGGCGCGTCTTGTGTCTCACTCTTTTCTCTCCGCCCCCGTCCCCCCTTCCCACCCGCCAGCGTCGACGGTAACGGGTCTTTCGCCGGCCGCGCCGCAAGCGCCGTGAGCCGCGTCGCGCGTCTCGCCGCGCGTCGCACGAGCGCCTCGCCTCCCGGTTTGGACGCGTTGGCGTCCGCTCTGTACGCCTCTTGTAACAACAACGCGCCCCTTTCCTCCTCACCTCGGCGACTCACTACTTTTAGGGCCTCCCACCGCATGTTCTCCGCTCGGCGGGACATGATCGCGACGCGGTGATCGACGGGCGCCGCGGGTAACGTTTGGGGCGTCGGTGTTTTTGAGACGCCTATTTGAATTGCAGCACCCCCCGTCGCGGTCGCCGTCGCCTCCGCCGCCGTGCGTGTCGCGACCGCGAGCACCCGAACGCAGTCGTGCGGTGACCGGACCTCGGTCACGTGCTCCACACCCAACGTGCGCGAAACCCCCGGGTCGGTTTCGTCCGTCACCTGAAGCCGCACGTTCGGGCCCTTCCCGCAAAGCCGCATGCACGGGCTTCGCTGCACCACGAAACGCTCGCCTCCGGGAAGCGCGGGATGTTCCTTCGCCAGCTCCTCGAGCTCGATCAGGCACGCGGCGCCGCCGTGGCCGTGGCAGTCCACACCACCACACACGTCCACGGAGACGACGTTGTGGGAGGTGATGAGTGGCGGGGTCCACTCCTCGAGGATTGGCGAAGCGCCCGGCGGGGCGCTCGTGGATGGCAAAGCGCCCGGCGGGGCGCTCGTGTCATTCCCAGCCCCGGACGAAACCGCACCGCCCGCACGCTGCGCGCGCATCTTCGCGAGCATCTCCATGCCCCCCATCGCGTCTGCCGGCTCTAAACCCTAAACCCTAAACCCACTCGCCCCCGCGCGCCGTGCAATGAGACACGGTCGTGCCCACATCGAAGAGAGAGGGTGCCGAGTTTTCTTGGTTTAATAAATCTTTTGAATAAAATATTATGAAGACTTGCGTGCCGACTTCGTCTCCCTCTCCACTCGCACATCTACTTTGGCGTGGGCGTTCGTACTACTTGGGCGTGGGCACGTCTTTCCCCAGCAGCCCCAGTGTCTTCGCCTCCTCCCACAGCTCGGCTGGCACGTGTTTCGCTATTTCGAGCCACTCGACGTTCATTTCGACTTCCTGTGGTGACTTCACGCCGATCGCCGCTTTTTCGACCACCGCCGGGGCCAAGGCGAACGCCAACGCGACGGCCGGCAGAGGCACGTCGTACTTCGCCGCCAACACAGCCCACCGCTCCTTCCGCTCCAGGATTTTACCAGACGCGGGCGCATACTTGTAGTACGACCCTCCCACTAACAGCCCGGACGCGAAGATTCCCGCGTTGTGAATCTTGATGCCTCTCTTTTGACAAAGCAGCATCACTTCCAACCCGTCTTGGTCCATCAAGTTCCACGCTCCCGCGCTCATCACGCTGTCGAAGGTGCCGTTTGGTTTTTCCGTAATCATTTTCATGACATACTTAGGATCGTTCATACCAAGCGAGACTTGTTTGATTTTGCCTTCGTTTCGTAACGTAACCAGCGCGTCCACGCCGCCGCCGGCCGCGACCGCGCTCGCGAACCTCGCCTCGTCCTCCGCGTCGTGCACCCTTAATCCGTGAATGCCATTCGCCGTCGCCGCGGTTCCCAATCGCGCGAACGACTGCTCGTACGACGTAAGAACACCCGTACCGGAGTAGTCGAGCACGGGCGTGACGCCGGTAGGGGCGTCGGGGAAAATACACCCCGGGTGGTTGGGCATGTTCCCACGTTCCACGAACGGCTCGTCGAGTTCGGTGACCTCCGCATTCGGCCGCATCACCCGCCCCACTTTGCTCCACAGCCGGACCGGGATGTGTTTCGCGTGCATCGCAATCGCCTTGCCGAGTCGCGTTTCACTTAGCCCCAAACCGTAGTGGGGGGCGGTGTCGAAATCGCGGAAACCCAGCGCGAGCGCAGTCTTGACCGTATCGAACGCCTGGGTTTCGGGAATAGAGGCGTAGATGCCCGCCAGGGGCGAGCACCCGAGAATCAAATGCGCCTCCACGGAAAGGGGCTCGGCACGGAGGGTAAGGGTTTCTTCAACCATCGCGAACGTGAGGTGCGTGGCGGGAGATTGATGCACGAGCCGTGACCCAAGAAGCGAGGCGAGGACGGCGACGAAAACAGATGCGAACGCGACCCCGAGGCGCGGATGCATCTGTGAACCCTTAGTAATAAGTCGTTCCCGAAAGGTGTGGCGAGGTGCCGAGGGCAGTTTTGTTTTGCGCGCGAGGAATATTCGCGGGGCCGCGGGACACTGCCAGCCACAACGCGGGGCGCGCTGCGGGCGGTCGGCCAGGATGTTGCCACGCGGTATGACCCGCGTGCCGCGAGTCAACCTCGCGCTCGCGCTGTTGGTGGTTTTGGTGGTGTCCCCGACCCCAACGAGCGCGTCGTCATCTCCGGTCGTCGAGGTGGTTTTAGAGATTAAACCTTTTGGGACGTCCGATCTGCGTTGGCAGAAAAGAGCGACGGAGTACGACACCGCGTGCGTCTCCACACACACAGACCCTGCTGCGTCGTACGTACATTGCATTGCATCACAGGTTCATGATTCAGTAACATCCCCAGCGCACGCCAGGGATGCGACGTGCGTGCTGTCGTCGCTGGTCACCGAAAACAAACTGGGTTTGGCCAACTGTCGGTTCGCGGCGACGCGCGTCGGGCGCGCCGCGTTTGAGGTGGGGTACCGCGAGCTCACGAAAGGTGGCGACGATCCCGTTGGAGTTGTTGGTGGGGGCGATGAGCGCAACGAACTAAACACATCAGCAATAGCAGAAGCCGCGAAACGATCGTTCCAAAATTGCCACGCCTCGTTTTGCGACGGCGGGTGTGCGCAAGGCGTTTTGGTCGGCGCGTTGGTCGCGACGAGTTCTGAGTCACAAAACACAAAAAGGGTCGCCGACTTTTTCGGTTTGTGTTTAAACAAAAACGGTCTTGGGTTCGATGATTCCAGTGAAGATGGAGATGAAGATGAAGATGAAGACCCTACTAAAACAGATGAAGCGACTGATCAATCAGGCCACACCACTGCCTTCACGCCAACACCGGTAACCTGCGCCGCCGGCGTCGGGCAAGGCCTTTTCGCCGTGGCCAAATCCGTGGAAAGCGCCGTCGGTGGGTGCGGCGAGTTTTCGAAACTCGTCGCGGGGGCACGAAAAGGAAACGATGCCAACGTGGACGCAAACGCCGTGGAGGCGCGGTTGACAAGAGCGTGCGTCGGCGGCGTTTTGCTGCGAAACGCGCTTTCGTTGGTCACGAAGCTTACGCTGGAGGTGGGGGAGGGAGTGGACGTGAAGAACCGCGCGGATACCTCCGATACCGTTACGGGTGTCCTTAAAAGCGGGTTGAACAAAGCGTGCGAAGCGTTTGTCGAGCCGCCGAGTGTTGGCGCTGATACGGAAACACCAGTTCTTGACAAGACCCCTCCAACGCGTAACCCCGCGCTGTGCGGCGCGTCGCTTGGGCGAGCGATGGCGATGCTCACGGCACCGTGGTTTGTGCATGAAGACGCGGAAGCGGCGGGAGGGGTTGACGATAGGGGGGGGGTCGCGGAACGGCTGTGTGCGGAGGTGGAGCACGAGGACACGCAACGGGCGTGCGCCTCCGCGGCGAGGGCGGCGGTGGCGGCGCGGGAAGTTTCGGACGGCTTTCGGTTTTGCCAAGCGCGAGAACGGGAAGTCGAGGACGGGTTCGGGGAGGCGATCGGTGGGGATGACTACGACGCAGTGAGCGATGACACGGTAACAGTAAGCAATACCACCGTGCGAAATGCCGCAGTGATCAATGGCACGAATGAAACGAGCACGTACGGGGTTGTGACTGCCGCGACCGGAGATGACGAAACCACGGCGCGACCGGCGAGTGCTTTTGTCGAAACTTTTGAAACTAAATGCGAAGGTTCCGAAACCGGTTTCGATTTCGGTTTCCCCGGCTGCGCTCTCGCGATGGAGAACGACTCCGCGTTTTCCGTCGCCTTCGCGAACGGAGGCGCCCCGGAAGTTGCGTCGCTTCCTTTTTGCGGTAAGATGGTTGACTACCCGGTCGCGGCAGGAAAAAGGGTAGCGCACCGCAGGGAAGACGACGGGATTAAAGTTTTGTTTGAACATTTCGCGGCGCTCCTCGGCGGCGACGCCAAGTTTGACACGGACCAAACAACAAAATGCGCCGCCGAGATGAAACGAGAGATGTGCCGCACCGCGTTCGCGGTGTGCGCTGGCGGTACCGGACACGAATTGGAGTACTGCGCGCACGCGCACGTGCCGTCCTTCGGCGCCGGCGTGACGACGGTGGGGATATGTACTGGGGCTGGTGAAAGTGGAATTGGTGGCGTTTCTGAAGGAGTCGGTCAAGACAGCGACGCGAGCGCAAAAATAAAACTCACCGAAATCGACCTCGGCAACCGAATCGCGTGCGGCGCGATGTGGAACGGTGCGGCTTGTTTTCGTCTTCCCGAAGTTTGCGCCTCCATGAGCGACACCGGAGTTGGTTCGTGTCCAACACGCGCAAATGCGTGGCAGGGCATGCGCGATGGGTGCTTCTACGCGAAGCAGGAGACCGAGGTCAGTACGAACACAAATGACGCGACGGCTCCGGTCACTGTTTCGTACTTTGCGAAATCGAAAAAAAACGCGCCCGACTCCGCACTCGCCACGCCGGCGTCGCTTGTTCGTTCCAAATCCGACTGCGCCGGTGTTGACCCCCGAGGGTCGTCTCCCGTCAATAGCAGCACAGATCTACCGATGGACAGCAGTGATGATGAAGAACGCGCTTCTTCACAGCCTCAACGCAACGCGTCTGAAACCGCGAAGGGCACGTTTCAAATCGTCAAGGAACACGCGTCTGAAGTGTTCTCCAAGGAAACCGCACTTGAAAAGCAAAGCGACCCGCGGCGCTCAGCGTCGTTCACCCGGAGCGACGCGGAAACAGGCGGGGCGCTGTGGATTCTGTGCGCACAAGGGTTGGTGCTCCTTTCACTGCTCGCCGCGGCGTGGACGTGTACCAAGCCTTGCTTCGGGGACGGGGACGGGGTTTCGGGCGGTGGTCAACGTTTTTGGCGGTGGGGGTCGAGAAAAGCGCCGGGCGGCGGAGGCCCTTTTTTTTCCCGGCTCAAATCATACGAGAAAGAGTCGTTCAAACACTCGGTGGATGACCAGTGCGCTGAACTCGGTGAGTTGCCAACCGCCGCAAAAGGCGGAACACTGGCCACGATTCCGAAACGAGGGAAAAGCTCGCCGGAAAAAACCAGGGGCGCGCGGCGCACAGCGGAGGCGCCGTTTTAGGTTGTACTGTAGGAAAAGCCGCAGCAGATTTGAAGACGCTTCGTGTCGGTTTTCGTTTGTCAAAAATTGTGAAAATCTCTCATCACTCCTCGCCGCACTCGGCCGGGTGTTCCGGCCCGAAGGCCAGGTACGCGAGTCCTTTCTTCGCGTCGCGCCGTGTACGACGTACGTACGCGTGACCCGCCATTCGTACCCGCGCGATGGAAGATTCGGACAAGTTGTTGTTGTTGGCGCTGCAACGAGTCGGGTGTTCGTTTCCCGAAAACGTGCGCTCCATGCAAGATGTGTTAAACGCAAACGCGCTGGCCACGATGTGCGCGTCCTTCCTTTGGGTGCTCGACCTGCCATGTGAAGAAGACGCGTCGTCGTCCTCGCCCGTACCGACGACGACGCTTCCAGAAGAAAACTCGGTTGTCAACCTGGTTCGTGTCACCACACACATCGCCACGCGGTTCAACGCGCTGGCGAATTCCCACGACGGTGGGTTCGGGGAGCACGAATTTTCGTTCCGCGATTTTCTCGCGCCTGACGAAGAAAAAGCGCGCGCCGCGTGTTTGTTTATGCTCCAAGCGTTGTGGGACCAAAAGGGTGTTCCCGGGCGGGATATCCAATGTGAGAATACCGGTGAGGATGTAACAGACGTACCGCATGCCATAAAAAACAACATCACGCGTCGCATCTTCGAGTTTGTCACGGCGAACGAGAAACAACTTCGCGAGACGCGGCGGATAAAAGGTGAAAATAAGACCGTGGAAATCGCTATCGCGAGCGCTTCGGCGAGCTTAAAGCGCGCGTACGCCTTGGTGGACACGGTTTTGTACAAAGACGCGGTGCACGGCGACGCGATTGCGAAACAGACGTTCAAGCATTTGGTTGAGATCCACGGGAATTTTCAGAATCTGGCGGACCAGGCGGAGAAAACGTGGAGGGGAGACTTGGAGTACGAGTTGGTGACCGCGAGGTTGGAAAAAGCGAAAAGCGACGTTTCTAAAACGCGCGATCGGGTCGAGGTCTTGGCGCGACTACTAAAGGAAGCGGAGACGGAAATAGCGGGGTTAGAACCAGGAAAGCAGTAGCAGTAGGTCCGGTGCTTCAAGGGCGAAAATACCCAGTTAGGTCCGTCTCGGGATCGAACCAAGGCCGTTCCGAAACGGCTGTGTTTCATATTAAATCTGGTACGCCTGGTACAGAATGCTTCGCACTTTGTAAAAGTCGTCGCTCAGCGCGCCTTCGACTGTTAAGTTTTCAGAGTCAAAACTTTTCCGCACGCAAACCGCGCCGCCCAGGCACACAAGCGCGCCGCCTTTGAACTCCGCGCCGATGCCGTGGCTCGCTAACACGATCTTAAAGTCGGTCAGTTTCAAGTCCCCAACAAACGCGCTTTCTCGTCGCTGAACAGACGCGGCGGTGGCCATGGAAACAAGCGTCCCGGCGCTCGCCGCGGTTTCCCGGCGCGAAGGCGTGGTTGGGGCTTTGTGTGCTTTTTCGTCGTTTTCGTTTGTGTTTTCGTCGTCGTCGTCGCGTCCGCTACCCCCTCTAAACCCTCCGTCCCCGAGCAGCCCGACTGTTTCCTCCGTAGGCGCGGTTAACACCGGCACGGACTCGCCGTTTGCGTTTTCGCGAAAAACAACCACACCGTCCACCCACCCCACTTGGTACCCAGCGCACTCGCGAAGCCGGGTTTTCTGAATCAAGTCCTGGGAAAGCTCCAACCCGTACGTCGCGACGTCGCTGGTGCACTCGATTGTTTCGCCCACGTCGGGGGAGTCAATGCGGACGTGCGGCCCCAAGGCCTGCGCGAGCGACTTGTGTAAGTACGCGGTGTTGTGTTCGGTGCCGTGCACCAAAACCACCCTGCGAGGTTCCACTCGCTGCAGCAGCGTCCGCACGGACCGGCCGTCCGCCCTTCCTTCATAGTCGCACGCGTGCACCGCCGCTCTTAAAATGATTTTCAAATCCTCGCAGACCATTTTGTCGGGGGCCTCTTCCGGCATCGGGGGAGGCGCTGGCGGTGGAATACTTTTTTTCAACGGCGCTTCTCGTTTCCGAAGCGCATTCTCTGCGTCAACGAACGTTTTCGTAGCACCTTCCGCCTGCGCGATCGCGGCGTCCGCTTTGCCGTCGTGTTCGGCGCGCTGCGATTCCGACACGGCGCGCGCGAAAACCGAAACGTCCACTTCCTCCCCAAAATCGTCAACCGCCGGGTTCCAGGTTTCATCCGGGAACATGGGCGCGGCCGCGCCGGGTGCGGGGGTGAAGCCGTCCACCAGGCACCGCCCGCGTCGCAGCGATTTCGCTCGTGTGTTGGACCCGGAAATCTGCGCAACCCCCAACAGGGACTCCGCGGCGGCGGCCGCGGCGGGGGTCTCGGTTGCGGCCGCGGCGGCGGGTATCGCGTCAATCTCCATCCCGGTAGGTTCAGTTTGTATCGCTTCTGCCGCTTCTTCTTCCAACTCCAAATGTCCCTCCTGCGTCTTTTTCGTCGTAGCCTCCGCCTGCTGTTGCTTCGCCACCCGTTCGTCCCTCCGCTTCGCTCGCCACTCATCAAGCTCCTCGCCGATAAGAGGCACTCTTCTTGACAAACTCACGTCCAGCGTTTGTCGCGCGCCGGGCGGCTTTTCCGACTCCACCCGCACGCGCCGGCTCAAGCTCCCGGGCGCGCCGCGGTCCGTCAGGACGATGAGGTTCTTCGGGTCCTCCGCCCACTTGGTGAACAGGAGCCGCGCGTAGCCGCACTCCAGGGACCCAAAACTCGCAAGCACCACTTTTGGGCCCGGCCGCAGGGCATTCAGCTCCTCCACGCTGTGACACAGCGTGAGGTACCGCGTGTTGAAGGCGTTTAAACGTCCGGTGTCGAAGTTCCTGCCCACGTTTTCGCCCATCCACTCCAAATGCGACCTGGCGAACTCCAGGGTGTTGTACGCGACCGTGGTTAGTAAGACGAGCTGGTACGCCCCGAGTTGCTGTTTCGCCCAGCGCTCTTCAAGAAGAAGTAGCAGCTCTTTGATAAATGAAAGAAAGTGTCAGTCCCGTATGGGCAATCAGTCGACGGAATGTGGTAAATGGGAAATACGTACCTAAAACTCGCCCCGCTGGATCTATCGGAACCAATACGTTCCCGTCCCGGCGCACCGCGGATAAAATTGCCTTCATCAAGTCGTCGTCTCGTGATTTCAAATGAGGCACCCCCTGCGCATTAAACGCATCCGTGATGAGTAAGCTGGGCCGGTTGATGCTATCCAGCACCGTGCCGTTCAAGTGTTTCTCCCTTCGGTGGTTGTAGTCAACCGCGTACACCACGTCCTCGGCGTCTTTGTGGATTTTCCACACCGCTCCGCCCAGGGTGTGCCCGGCGGCGTACGCGGTGACCGTGATGGCGCTGGTTCGATTCCCAGAGGTTATTTTTTTTACCCCCTCCTCAGTACTCTCCATCTCCGCGCCGTCCCCCAAGCTTCCCGAAAAGTCCAAGTTCGAGTGCTGCGTGTACCGCACGGGGACGAACGCCCCGAACGCCTTGTCCACGTCGTCCAAGGAAAACAACGCGAAATCTTGCTCTGTTCGGCGAGACAAGAAGTGGTCATACATGAACATCATGCCCATCTTGTGCACGGGAAGCGTGGCGTATACCTTGCACCGCATCCCAAGGGTGCCGAAGGCGTACGGAAGCGCGCCGAGGTGCGCGGTATCAGGGTGGCTAATCAACACGGCGTCGATTTTATGCGCAATCTCCGCGAGCGGGCCCAACGAATCCACCGCCATGCGGTCGTCCCATCCGCAATCAAGAAGGATCAACCGGCCGTCCATCGAGAGCAGGTAACACAAAGGGTCCTCGCCTGGACGTTTGCGGTGCGGGCCGGGGTGAAAGAGGAGGCGGGTGGACGGAAAAAGGTCAGCGACGTGCGGGGACGGACGTGCGGGCCTCATCGTAATAGGGTTAATCAGCGCACGTTGGTGGTGCGATCAAAACGCGGACGCGCGTACCTTTCACGCCGTACAAAGGCTTCACGCTGATTGACGTGCCGCTGTCCAGCACCACGCGCTTCACCGCGACCTTACTGTCCTCGACGTCCATCGCCACGGCGACGTCCGTGCCGTCGGGAGCCATGTCGACTTCCCTTCCCGCGCGACACGCTCTGACCACATTCAAAGATTCAACGACGACTACACTTTTTTCGGTCCAACCAAAAAAGTCCTCGTTTGTTCAATCTCATCGTGTTCGTCTCGCCACACGCGCGCGCGCGGTGCGGGGATGGCGACGACGCACGCGGTGCCGATGCCGCCCGCGCTGTCAAGCCGGTTGTTGGGTGGGATCTCGGTGCCGAAAAAAACCATCGGCGCGCGAAACATAAGCTCCTTCGTTTTCTCCCCGGTCGCGGGCAGCAAATCGTCGAAGAAACCACCCGCCAAGTCCGGCAGGCTTTCCTCGGCACGCAGCAGCGTTTCGTGTTTGGAGGACAAGCTCAAACGCGTCGCCAGCGTCGACGACGGGTTCGCGTCCCTTCCTGCTGAGTTAATAGACCGCGGCCCCGCCGTGGCCCTGGCGTTCACCTACCTCGGCGACGCGGTGTGGGAGGTGTACGCGCGGCAGCACATGATGTTGAGGAAAGCCACCGAAAACGCGAAGGTAGGAACTTTCCCAATCACCACTTTCCGCCTCCCTGTTTGCGCATACAAGACTGACACCTTCTTTTATTTATTTTACAATCAGGCTGGTACCAAAAACATCGCCCTGCGCCCGATGGAAGCCACGAAACAGGGGTGGTGCACCTCGATCGCGATGCACGGGCACTTGATGCGTCTAATAGACGGCGATGTCCTGTCACTTGAAGAACTCGCGGTTTTAAAATGGGGAAAAGACTTCGGACACGAAAGCAGAAGCGGACACAAAACCGCGGCGCACAAAGAAGCGAGCGCGCTGGAAGCGCTCGTGGCGTACTGGTACTTGTTCGACCCTCCCCGGCTGCACTTCGTTTTGGAAACCCTGGGCATGACGCTTTGCGGCCGGCCGTTGCGGGGTTTGAGCTCTGAAGAAGTTGGGAAAAGCGTTTCGGGGGCGATGGACGATTTGTGGGTAGACGACGGCGAGGACGGGCGCGCGGTATCGTCGTCGGAAGCTGAATTCGATTCGTCCGCAACCGCGGGCTCGGGGGACGTAACAGAAGAAGCGGAAGCGTCGTCCGACGACACGTCCGGTTCCGCTTCTGACGAGATTGCGCGGTTAAAAAAACGCGTAACCGAGCTGGAAGACGAGTTGCTCATGAGCAAACGCGCGGCCCGGTTGATGCGGGCGAGGAAGTAGGTACGCGTATGTAGTTTTAGAGGTAATAATTTTTCTTCATAACAGTAACAGTGAACATCAATCGATTTGGTGTGACATCCTCTTCGACCCTTTCACGGAAAAGGACACTTTTTATCCCCCGCTTGGGACAAGCCCTCGATCCAGTCGTCCATCGCCTTGACACCTTCCGGCCGAAACGCAGGGTCCTCCACCGACGTCACGCTTCCGGGTTTGCCCTTTTGCGGTTCCCCGTCCACTTTGGGGGTTAGGTAATCCGGAATATCGCTGTGATTGTGAACGAAAAGTGTCAGGTCAGTCTTGTGTTGGCAAACAGTGTTGAGATTTGGGAAAGGCCCAATACGTACCCGTCCTTGAAAAGCTTTTGCAGCGCTTTGTACTGTTCCGGGCCGTTTTGGAATATCCTGATTTTGGACTGCGTGTGCTGCGCCAGCAGTGGTTTCACCGCGGACCACAGGTAATCGAACACGGAGGGCGAATTCAGGATGTAAATGCCTTTGGAGAGCTCGGGGTAGTTGTACGAAGCCACCGAGTTGATCACCTTGAACACGTACAAACACCGCAGCGCGCTCATGCCAAGACCTTCCAGGTCCACGATTACGACTTGTTTGTCCAGAATGTCGTGTTCGTCGTTCTCCACGTATTCAGAGTCATCAGGAGGGTCACTCACAGGCTCGCCAGCTTCAAGCGCCGCCGCGCGCGCCCTTTGGTCCATTCCTTTCTTGCCCCCGTTTGCGAGGTGCCGCGCTTGCGCCTCCGGCACGACGACCTGTACGAGGTGTTCCCCTCGGATAATTGAGCAGTACACGTGGCACTCCTCTAAAGAAGAAGCAGCCAGGGCGCCGTCGCCCTTCCCAAGGCGCAGCATGTACACCGGGTACCCCTGCTTGGTGTACCCGTGGAACGGCGACGCCGGGATGATGGCGCGGTTTTCGCGCAGCAGGTCCCACCGCGGTTTCTTCTGCAACACGTCGTCCACCCCGCTTGTCTCACCCACATTCACGGTTGTGCGCCAAGCGATCGCGTCGCGAATCATCTTCTCCGCGTCGTCGATTTTGTACTTCCGCGCTACTAAGAACCGCCGCGCCGTGGCGGGCCGGTTGCCGCACGGACACATCTCAGCCGGAATCTCCTCGCCGTTCTTACCGAAACGCGCGACAAGCGCATCGACGGTTTGCCGCCAGTCCGGGGGGTGCGGGTACTCGTGGAAAACGGCGCCGTTCGAGGGAACCGCGACAGCCGGGTCTTTCTCCTCGCCGCCGAACCACGTGCCGAACATGGTGGTTGGCTGGAGTGTCCGGGGGGTCACGTAACGCGGGCACCACCAGCCGTCTGCTTCGCGACGATGGAATAAACTCGTTACGATAACGAGAGCGCCGCGGGGATGGATTTGTCAACGCACGCTGGTTGCGCAACACGGGCGATACACGAAGTCGGGCGATTCCACGCGCTCCGGAAGCTTCGTTCGCGTGTTTCGTGACTCTGCGGTAAAAACGTTCCACCTCTGCGCCACGGCTGCGGCGACTCGGCGCCGATCGCGATGGCGACAGGTGCAGGGTTTTCCGTTGTGTTTTAACACCCGCGGCCTACTTTTCGGTGAAAATGAAATTCGAAACCGGAAAGTTGAACGGAAGAAACGCGATGAAAGACGATATTTGATCGATGAGATGTGCCTTACAACTCGTTCATTGCAGGCCCCAATCGTCATCCTCGCCTCCCTCCGCTGCAGGCTCCTCTGCGACGGGCGTTTCCACGACCGGCTCCGGCTCGGGCGTAGGCTCGGGCTCGGGCTCGGGCGTGGGCGTAGGCTCAGGCGCGGGTTCCTCAAGAGACTCAGGCTCGGGCTCTTCAAACATCGGCTCCGACTCCGGCTCGGTGTCGCGCGTTTGGACCGTCGCATCCGGGTCGGGGTTCGCGAAAACCGGTTCGTCCGTTTCCTCAACCGGCGGGTCTTCGAACTCGACTTCTTCTTCGGCCTCGACGGGTTCCTCATCATCATCATCCGCCACCCTCATCGCGGCGACGTCCTCGACGAGGTTGGGCAGGTTTGTCTCAGCAGCAACGACGTTTGAGGCACCCATCGACGCGAACGCGCTCGCGGGTTGTCTCGGCGCCGAGGCGGACTCGCGCGCCGCGACTTCGCGACGAAGCGCGTCGTCGAAATCGGGGAACAGGTTTTTGTACTCGGCGGGATCCGCCAGCGCCTCGGCGGCTTTTTTGTTCACCCTCGCGAGGTCGTTTTTCCAAAGCCCCACGACTTGCGATAGGTAAAACGAGCCGTGTCAGTCTTGAGTGGCACCAAGTGCCATGTATATCGCGATGTATTGGACGATGGCCTTGACAACAGTCACCGTAATCGGTCTGAACAGTCACCAGCTTCGGTAAAACAGTCGTGATTGTGATGTATGTAGTAAACAGTACTTACGGGCGGACAATTGGCAAACAGTGTGTGTCGGATTTGGGAAATTATTCACGTACCTTCTGACACCCGGGACGGGGCGTACGTACGCGCCATGAACGCCGCTTCCGGAACTCGGTTCGTTGTGCACAGCAAATCGATACACGCGTCGACGTCACCGAGCAGAAAAAGCGCCGCGAACGCGACGTTGTTCTTGCCTTTCTCCGTCGCACTCGAGGCGAGCGCAGCGAGCGCGTCGGGCGAGGAAACCGCCGAGCACAGCAGCAGCTGCCCGGACAGGTCCCCACTTTTAGCCAAGCAAGCGCTCGCCAAGTCGATGTCACCGCCAGACATAGCGAGCTCCCCGAGTTGTTTCCACTTCTCGTCCCCAGCCGCCATGTCCTCGTGCTCCACGATTTGCCGCGCGATGTTCAGCTCGCCGAGCTGCACGGCAAGGTCGAATTTGTAATCCGGATCCGTCGCGATTTTAAGCGCCTCCGCGACTTGCCCCCTCGCCTCCAGGAACTTCGCCACGCTGTTGTACTGGTCCTTCGGAATCGTGGCCATTAACGTTTCCGCCGCGTCCATCTCGCCCCTCAAAACCAGGGTTTTGTACTCGATCAGTGAGAGTAGCAGGGTGTAGGACACCACCCCGAACTGCTTGTCGATGAGGTACACTCGGTTTTGCGCCGCGAGGTAACCCAACAGGTACATCGGCCGGTCCAAGTGAAAAATCGTCGTCACCTCGCCGCCCACGCAGTAGTTCAACCGCCAATCCGCGTTGTTGTAAATGAAACAATCCCCCACCCACACCCCGGTCCTTACTTGTTCGCCCACCTCGTGTAGCAACTCGAACGCGTCCTCCACGCCTTCGCCTTCATCCACTTCGCCCGCCGCGAACGCCGCGGCGGTGGCTTCGGGGTCGTACCGCAAGATGTAAAAACTCGAGTCGCTTGCGATGGCGACGAGGTCGCCGCTGTCGCTCCACCACACGTCCTTCACCGCGACGTCGATGCGCCGAATCACTCTTGACGTCTCCCAGTCGTAGAAACAGATGAAATCCGTGCTTCGCAACCCGAGCAAAACCCCGCCGTACAGACCCTCCGCGCTGAAGTGCGGTCGGAACGCGTGCTTCTCCTTGAACTGGTTGTAGACTTTTATTTTCGAAGGCGACTCGCGCACGGCGAACTCGTTCGAGTCGTTTGACCACCCGAAATCAAGCGCCGCGCCGAAGCTTTTGTTGCGCCACGCCAGGGCGGTGTAGATGATGTACTCGTTGTCGCCGCAAACGGTGACGAACCGGCCGTTCGGGCCGTGCGACAGGGACTGCGGGTACAGGTCGCACGACCCTAGGTCTTTCACCGCCAGGGGCAGGCGTTCGCCGTCCACGATTTCGAAATCCGCGGGTAAGCTCTTCACGTTAACCGTCTGCACGTCGTTGTGTTTGCTCCAGATGATCTTCCCGCTGCCGTCCATTGACGCGACCGGGTCTTCCCGGCCGATTTTGAACATAACCGTCCCTTCGTCGTACCCAACGCTCACCGCGTTGGAGCCCTTCATCACGCCAATCGCCCACACCCGCTCCAAGCCGTAATTCAGCGTGTTCTCCAAACGGTACGTGGTGCTGTGCCAGATCCGCAACGTCCCGTCCTCGCTGCCGGTGATTATAACAGGCAACTCGGGGTGGAAACAAACCGCGCTGACGTTGTGCGCGTGTCCCTCCAAGGTCTGCACGCACGTCTTGGTTTGGTAATCCCAAATCTTCACAAGCTTGTCATCCGCGCCGGAGATGAGGTACGGCCGGTCCCCACCCGCGAAGTACTCCACGCAGTTCACGCCCTTCTCGTGGCCTTCCAGGGTGAAGTTCGGAGTGGGCGACCCTATGCTCCACACCTTGACCGTGCGATCCAAGGACGCAGACGCGAACGTGTTCGTGTCCTTCGGGTTGAACGAGCACTGCATGACGTAGTGCGAGTGCCCTTCAAACACCGAAACGCAGGTCCACGCTTTGTCCCAGTCCCACAGCTTAATAAGCATGTCGTCGCTCGACGTCAGTACGTACGGCTGCGTGGGGTGCACGGAGACGCAACGGATGTAATCCGAGTGCGCCTCGAACGCCTTGACTAGTTCGGTGGTGTTGTAGTTGTACACACGAACGAACATGTCGTCGCTACCGCACACAATCCATTGCTTCCGCGCGACCCTGATTGTAAAAATGGAAATGTCAGTCCCGTATGGGCATTCAGTCGGCGGAATGTGGTGGGTGGGAAATACTTACCACTTCGCAGTCCTGACGGGGAGCTCGGTGACTTCGAACGACTTCACGAGCGAGTTCGTGGCGTGGTTCCAGATGTACACGTTCCCGGAGTACAAGTTAGCAAGGATCCAAGGTTCCGTGGGGTGCAGCTCAACGCCCTTCACGCGGTCCGAGCGCTGCACGAGCTTGCGCTTGATGTCCAGGCGGAGCGGCATGGTTTACGATTTCGGTTTGTGTGTGCGATCAAAAAACAAATCGGTCTGTTGAGGCGAAAAGAGTCCGAGGTTAGTCGCGGAGTCGGGAATCCACGGCACGGCGATGTGTTATTTTCCAGGGGTACGCGTGGTAGTAGCTTGAGATGCCCTGCAAAGGTGCTCGCGGTTGCGAAGCCCCGGGGGGGTCTTTACGGAAAGGACTGGTTCAAGAATTTCGACCTCGCAAAGATTGCACGCACTCCCGTCGGATCTCGAGTGGAAGCGTTCCTTCCGCGCGCGTCCCCGATCGAACCCGGGAGCTTCGTAGCGCTCGTCGAACGCGGTGAAGGCGAAGAAACCTGGATCGAACGTATTCGTGATGCGTATCTATGGTGAGGACTCACCTGTTCGTCTCGAATTCACGTCTCTCCGCGCCACACCCGTTCCGTCTTAGTGCCTGCGTCGAACGATCAAAAGAGGACGCGGGTTAGGGAATGATGGATGCGCTGTGCGAACGCGAATCCGGGTTGGCGCGCGGTGCGAAGTGCCCTTTGGGTTTCACAGATCAAGACGTACCGTCTCGCGGAACAAACGGTACAGTTCGTGTGCGACCTGTGACCTGCGGACACTGACACCCCGGGGGGCCGCGCTGCTCTCTCTGGCGAGGCCCTTGGCAGCACGACGAATTCCCAAGATGAGACCGGTCAAAGACTAAATGCCCATACGGTGATTTTTCGACAAATTGACGGTCTAATGGGGGTTCTCGCGTCTCGACCTTGGAAGCGACTCGAGAAAAATCTGCAAAAACGCGTTCGCGCGATCGGGGTTTGTTTCTTCTCCTCCAACCGACCGTCACTTACCACCGCGCGTGGAGAACACCGTCCCCCCCCCCGACGTCATCACCCTTTCCGATGCAGAGTCTGATGGCTCCCAACGTCCTCGCGGGCGCGCGCGCATCGTACGCCGCCCCCAACTCAAGAGCCAGGCTTAACTGCCGAAACGCCATGGTTACCCGCCGCCCAAACTCCGGTGCGATGACCACGCGCGCGGGGAAGACCCCGGACGGCCCCAAGGTGGCGATCGCGGGCATCTCCGGAGCCGTCGGCACGGAGTTCATGAGGGTGCGTGTTCCGGTTTTCGCACGCAAAACGCGGTTACAGGGTTTAGTTTTGGCACGAGTACCCCCGACCGATCGAGCAATCGGTGTTATAAATTGGATGGGCAAAAAGTCAAAACTTGCCACTAACTAACCGCGTATCTCGCGGTACGACTCCCCTTACCCATCCAACCCGTTCATCCCAGGTTCTCGTGGAGCGCAACTTCCCGTACAGTGAGATGAAGATGCTGGCGAGCGCGCGATCGGCGGGCAAGAGTGTTGATTTCGACGGCGAGAGTTACGTGATCGAGGAGCTCACCGAGGCGAGTTTCGACGGCGTGGATATCGCGCTGTTCTCCGCGGGAGGGAGCATCTCCAAGAAGTTCGCCCCCCTCGCGGCTAAAAAAGGGTGCTTCGTCGTGGACAACTCCTCCGCGTTCCGCATGGACCCGGACGTCCCCCTCGTGATTCCTGAAGTGAACCCGGAAGCCATGGCGGAGTACAAGTGGAAAGGCGGAACAAAGAAAGGGGGCATCATCGCCAACCCCAACTGCAGTACGATCATCGCGCTGATGGCGGTGACCCCGATTCACCGCGCGGTGGGGGTGAAGCGGATGATCGCCAGCACGTACCAAGCCGCGTCAGGCGCCGGCGCGCTCGCCATGGCGGAGCTGGAGCAGGTACGGCATGCATTTCCCAAATCCGCCTGCCTGTTTTCCAACACAAGACTGACACTTGTTTTCCACAATCGCAGCAAACGCGGGACGTGTTGAACGGAGACCCCGTGACCATGGAGATTTTCAGCTGGCAATACGCGTTTAACCTTTTTTCGCACAACGCCCCGATGACGGACAACGGGTACAACGAAGAGGAGATGAAGATGGTCAAGGAAACGGCGAAGATCTGGGGCACGGAAAAGGTGCACATCGCGGCGACGTGCATCAGGGTGCCCGTGATGCGCGCGCACGCCGAGAGCATCAACCTGCAGCTGGAGAACGAACTTTCGGAAGACGACGCGCGTGAGCTTCTACGCAAAGCCCCTGGCGTATCCATCATCGACGACAGGAAGAACAACAAGTTCCCCACCCCCCTGGACGCCTCGGACCAGGACGACGTGTTCGTCGGGCGCATCAGGTGAGTCTTTCCCACTCACCACGTTCCGCCGACTGATTGCCCATACAAGACTGACATTTATTTTTTTACATTCAGGCGCGACATCTCGCAGCAAGGGAACTTCGGGCTGGAGCTGTTCGTGTGCGGCGACCAAATCAAAAAAGGCGCCGCGCTGAACGCCGTGCAAGTTGCGGAACTGCTGCTGTAAGGCAGCGAGGCAAGGAGCAGAGAAGAGGAGGCGAGTATGTATCTGTGTGATAATTAGTAACAAGCATGATAACTTATCGGTTGTGAGGTGTTTGCTCCGGCGCTTTTCTTTGTACCACTTTTTCGCAATCTCATCCTCGTCAGCCAAGCCCGAGTCTCGGAAAAGGTAACAACCGATCGCGTCGCTTCCAAAGCCAGTCCGCGTGCGCGTCCCAGGCCTCGCGCACCCGGTCACCGCGCGTTCCCACCGCGGTTTTCCCGCGGACAAAGCGCGGACGGTGCGTACCGCACGCGCGGACGGTGCGTTCGTACCATGGCCAAGCTCCACGCTCTTTCGGCGTCCGAAAAAGTGTTGGTCGAAGCGGTCGCGGGCGCCATCGGCGGTTTCGCGGGCGCCGTTGCGTTTTACCCGCTGGACACGATCAAGACGCGGATACAAGCCAGCGTGGGTGATGGAACTAGCGGCGCGCGACGCAAAACCATGACGGAGGTGTTCCGCGAGCTGGTGGCAAACGAGGGGTACGGTGCGTTGTTCGCGGGGGTCGGGGCGAAAGGCGCGCACTCCATGGCGAGCTCGTTTCTTTTTTTCCTCGCGTTTTCGACGATGCGCGCTGGCGCGGAGAAAAGGAGCGACAAGAAAATAGGCGTCGCCGCGAACTTAGCAATCGCCGCGCTCGCGGGGTGCATCAACGTGCTTTTCACCGAGCCCCTGGACACGCTCAGCACGCAGCGGCAAATTCGAGGCATCGACGACATCGACGACGACGACGACGACGACGATGAACTAACGTCGAAAACGAAATCGTCGACCAAAACGAAATCCGCGAATTGCGAATCACGCACCCGATTCACCGGTGACATGAGTTACGTCTTGGATTCCCTGAAACAGTGGAAAAAGCTGTACCGTGGATTAGGCGCGTCTCTTTTGTTAACAATAAACCCCGCGATCCAGTACACGGTGTTCGAACAGAGTAAACGGAGGGTGCTGCTCGGGCTCCAAAAGCGAAGCGCGCGAAAAGGTAAGGCCTTGCGCGTTTCCCAAATCCGACACACACTGTTTCTGCCGCCCCTGGTCGAGTACACCACGGCCGTAACATTTACGGCGTACTGGCAACTACTACGCACGGCACAAACGCACTGTTTTATCTCTAACGCTGGTGTCTGTTCAGACCGATGGCCGGTGACTGTTGACCAGGCCATCGTCCAATACATCGCGATACACAGGCTACTTGGTGCCACTCGGGACTGACACTTTTCTTTCCCAAACAAAAAAAGGAAAAGGGAACCGCGCGCCGAAGGAACTGAGCGTCGGCGACGCGTTCGTGTTGGGCGCCCTTTCCAAAGCCGTGGCGACGTTTCTGACGTACCCGCTGGTACGTGCTAAAGTGCTTGCGAAAGCACCAGTGACTAGAGGAGTTAATCAAGGAGCATCAGTGTTGTTTCACGGGAAATCGGTACCGGCGGTGATGTCTTTGGTGGTGCAAACGGAAGGGCCGGCCGGTCTGTACAAAGGCTTAAACGCGCAGCTCGTAAAAACCGTGTTAGCCGCGGCGTTTTCGTTAACGGTAAAGGAGAAAAGCTTCCGGACCGCCATGGTACTGGTGGTGCTGATGAAGGGGTGTGAGGGTTAGGATCAAGGGTTTTAACGTACAGAACCCGAGGCGCGCGACGGATGATGAACCGCAAAATGCTTCGTTTTTTTTTTGCCCACAAAGAAATATGGCCGTTTTTCCAACCGAGGTCTGCTCAAATCGACACGCTCGACCTAGGTACCGTCGTTTCACTGGCCAGCGCACACGTGGGGCGGCGCTGTGTTTTTCGCGTCACATCGGCCAAGATGGGGGTCATCTTGGGTGTGGGCGAGGGAGTGTTCTCCCTGGTGATCATAGGGTGCGTGTTTGGTGGGGTCCCTCGTTTCCGGTGGCGCGTGTCAAACCGCCCGTTTCGCAGCACCACCACCCGTGTGTGGTCTCCCATCCCGGTGGTCCGCAGTTCCGTAGCTGACATCCCGCTCCCTTCTCAACCCGTCATTTCCGCAGCATCGCATTCCTGGGGGCGTGTCACCTGAGCCGAGGGACCACGCAGGCGGCGTACGTACTCACCCGGGGCGCTTTCCCGGTCCGCGTCATCACCGCACCGAGTTTTGAATCCAACGCGTTTCGCCCCACACCCAGGCCTCGTGTCTGACCTGGTCCCGGTCCAATACCCCCCCCCCATATGGTCCAAAACGCAGGCGCATTTCCGTGGGAACCACGGTTTCGTACATAGTCCTTCTAGTGATTTTGCTGATAACCCCGCGTGGGGACACGACGTTGACGGACGTGGAGGCGGAGATCGGGGGATACGACGACACGGTAAGGGCCTTTCCCATTTACCACGTTCCGCCTCCCTGATTACAGCCCCTCTTTGACGTCCACTCATTAAAAGGAAGCGCACTACATACATTACAAGTGCACTGTTTGCTCATACAAATTACGAACATTACGAAAGACTGACACTTTCTTTTTTATCGTATCAGGTGACGTACCGGTCGCTGATGGTGACGTGCATGGTGTTGGGCTCTTTGACCGCGTTTGGTGCGGTGCTCGCGTTCCACCTGTTCCCGCCGGTGTACGCCAAGCCCATCGACCACGCCACGGATGTCATCGCGCACGAAATGCGGTCGAAACAAAGACCGCTCTCGCTGTGGTAGGGACGGGGGGTGTTGTACGGTTGTAACGAAGGTCGGAGGTAGACGACGACGAAGCGAGCGCGCGGCGTTTAGAAACAAGAACGTCGTTCAAAAGCACCGCCCACCCGCGCTATCACCTCACATCCGCCAATCCAACAAAAATCATTTCTCCTCCTCCTCATCATCATCATCGTTCTGCGCGTTCCCAAGCGCCGCCTGCAGGGACGGGTCGTTCGGGTCCACCCCGGGCAGGGAGGACAAAATGGAGTTGACGTAGTTGGCATCCGCGAGCGGATCGGCGTCCGCGGGCGCGTCGTCGTTCATGGACATCGCCAGCGCGGCTTGCAGCGCGGGGTCGTCTCCTTCATCGTCTTCCCCCCCCGCCGCACCTGCTTCTTCGCCGCCCATGGAAAGCGCGAAGGCTCGCTGTAACAACGCATCCTCGTCCATCATTTGCGGGTCGCCGTCTGCGGCGCCGGCCGCGACGGGCGTCGCGCTCGCATCCGCCGCGCCCTCGCCACCCGCCGCCGCCGCGGCAGCTTCCTGCCGCGCCCTCTCTTCCTCCAGGGACATGCGCATCGCGAGTGCCAGCGCAGGGTCATCCCCCCCGTCCATTATCGCATCTGCGCCGCCGTAGCCGCCCATCGCCGCACGCGACGACGCCGCCGCTGCCGCTGCGGCGAACCCGCTCCCCCCGCCGCCGTCCTCGTCCTTGCGATTATTAAAAGAAAGTGTCAGTCTTGAGTCTATGGGCAAACAGTCTACTTGTGATGTATGTAGTATACTTCCTTTTAATGACTAGTGCACTCAAAGAGGGGCAGTAAACAGTGCCTGGATTTGGGAACCGCGCAAGGCCGTACCATGAAGATTGGCGTCGATAGTAACACGTCCGCCAAGTTAGCCCCGGGAGGCACGGTCACCAGATGGCTGTTGTTGCTTTTGTTCACCGCTTGCATAAACGCCTCCAGCTTCTCCGCGTTTCCCTCCACGTCCCCGAACGAAACCACGTCCACCGCGACGTTGCACTTGCGCAGCTTTTTCCCCACGCTCACCAGCTCGCCAACCTCGGACTCCACAGGGCTGCCAATGAACAAAACGATGCGCATGCGTTGGTGCTTGTTTTGGCGGTGCTTCAGGGCGAGGTGCGCGACCTTTTCGGGGTTTTGGAGGGCGAAGTGGGACGGGCGAGGGTCAGCGGGGGGGTGCGTTTAGTTAAGAATTTGAGACGAGATCTGGGGAAAAACGTGTTTTACCCCGGATCTGGCCTAAATGAGCAGGAGATGCTTGAGTTGTCCCCAACTTACCTGCACCCCGGTCGGGAAGTTTACGGTTCCCTCCATTCCAATGCTGTGCACCGCGTTTAGCACCACGCCGAGGTCGTCCGTGGGCGTGACTAAAACCCGGGGCACCTTTCCCGCGAGGCTCAGCACGCCTACGCTGTTTTCAGGGTTACTCTGTGTCTTGGCACCCGCGAGCAGGTTGATTGCGTCGCACTCCGCCTGCGATCGAGGAGCGAGGGTGATACGGGGCAAAGAGAGGTCAAAATGGAGCTCCACGGGAACCACGCGTGGCGGGTAAGGCGTCATGGCGCACCGCGAACGCAGGGGAAACACCCAAACGTTGTTCGCATCGGGCACGACGATGACGTTGAACACAAAAAGAAAAGGGGTCCGACGAACGGCGGGTCCGGGTCCGCACCTGCAGCCGCGTGGGCAGGTAGTCCGAGTTGCGGACATACTCGCTGTTGTCGATGCACAGGATCGTCGCCTCGAGCACCATGGTGGGTGTGTGCTGCGCTGCGCCGCGAACAGTGGTGGGAGGAGGAGGCCGACTCTCCAGATCTGGAGAAAGCCGTTCCTGTCCAGAGACTTGCTCTGATTTTGACTCACCTGGAAGAAATGAGCAAAAGTGACACGACTGATGGAAGCCATCGTCGTTGACCTCGCCCTTACACAAACTAGACTATATATACTCCCTTCACCTCCTTCACCTCCACCCCCACCCCCGCCGCAGTAAATTCTTCACCGCAACGAGCGACGACCCTATTCGGTACATCAATAGGCCACTCATTTCCTCGCCCCCCATCGCGGCGCCGTTTTCCAGGAGCATTTTGCAGAGCGCCACGCACGCCGCGTTTTCGGGCGTCGCCTGGAGATTGTAAAAGAAATGTCAGTCTTGTATGGGCAATCGTCAGTCGGCGGAATGTGGTGATTGGGAAATACGTGCCTGCGCGGCTAACACCAGCGGGGTTACGCCGACCGCGGTGGGTCCGTAGCTCCCCGTTTTGTTTGGATCCGCTTTTGCTTCAAGTAATGCTTTCGCCAGCGCCAGGCCGCTTTCCGTTTCGCCGTTCCGCACCGCGACCGCCGCCCATAACAACGGCGGACCCCGCACCGTGTCATAAGTCCCTTCCGCGTCGACGTCGGCGCCTGCTTTTAGTAGTTCCTCTGCCAACCCGACCCCGCCCACGCCCGCGCCCGCCTCCACCGCGGCGCAGGCCCACCAAAGAGGCGTGGTTTCGTCCCCGGCGACGCCTTGCGTGCCCTTAACACGCGGGTTCGCACCTTTCTTGACCATAGATAACGCCAACGCGATCGCACCCGGCGCGCCGTTGCGCGCGGCGAGCGTGGCTAACCACAACGGGGTGCCTGAAACCCCGCCATCGGCGCTGCGCAATTCGTCCAGCGCGTCAGTAGCGGCCTCGGAACCGGGCTGCAAAGCGCCCACCAGCGCGGCCGCGGGTGCGACGTCGTCGCCCTCCGCCGCGCGAAGCGTCGCGAGCCACAGGGAAGTGGCGGGGAGCGAGGTGTCGTGTTTGCCGCCAGACGATGACGACGCGCGGACAAGTTTTCGATCCCCACCGGGGCGTGACGATGGTCGCGTGGTGATGCGAGGCGGCACAACCACTCCGCGGTGGGTCGCCACGGCACGCATACCAGCCCGACTTATCGAGGTAACTCCGCACGCACCCGGGGAGACTAAACCCGGACCACCCGGAAACCCCGGGTCGGAAGCGTGACGTACACCGACCCGCGGTGATAAGTGTGTTGGGTGATTGACAAATACAGTTGACATAAAAAAAGAGTGTAAAAAGGGCTTGCGGCAGTACCGGCTTGTAAATAACAGATCAGGAGTCACATAAAAAGCACTACACACTGGATATCGGTTGGTACCCTGGTCCATTTGTGGACTCCACTGTCTCGAGCGTATCGCGGTGCTTGATGAGTGTCTTCTCGATGACCCGTCTCAGCTCCGTGACCCCGACGTCTTCCTCCGCGCTCACAGCGAGCGCGCCTTCCGACGCGAGGAAAGCGGCGGTGACTTTGGCCAGGGTTTCGTCTGTTTCGCTCCAGGTGGATTCCAAATCAGCGCACAAAACACCACCAAGCGTAGGGACTAACTCCGATTTGCTCATCACATCAAGCCACGGCCGGCGGTGCGCGAACCTCAGTTTCAAATCGTTTCGGATCGATAGCTGGTCCTCAACGGACGTGCCGCACAGACCTGATAGGTCAAACACAAAGACAACACAGGTTGGCAGGTGCTCCAACGTCGCGATCGCGAGTTTTTCGATTTTGTTCCGGTCCTCGTCGGGGCGCCAAAGCAGCCCGGGGGTGTCCGTGACGATGTGCCGCTTGTCGTCCAGAAAGAAATGCCCCATCTTTATCCCGCGCGTGGTGAACGGGTAGTTCTGCACTTCGGGGGTACCACTACTCAAAACGCGAACCAAGGAGCTCTTCCCCACGTTCGGCGCCCCCACCAACGCCACCGTCGGCGTTTCCAGCTCCGCAACAGGCAACCGCCGTAGCGTCTTGGCGATTTCTTTCAGCTCGTCCACCGGCTTCTTGCCGTTTCGCAGAAAGTATTTCTCAAGTTCCTCGAACCCCGCTTCGCGAATCGCCACCGCGTCTTTCGGGCCCTTCGCCTTCGCGGCTTTTCCCGCGTGCTGCTTGCCAATGGATAGCATGGCCTTACGGGCGTTGTCTACCTGTCTCAGCGTCGCTTCGTACTTGTCGTCCTTTAAGGTTAGCTCTAAAAGAGCTCGCTCAAACGGGTGCAGCCGCTCTAACCGCGGGAACCCCTTGACGTACTCCCCGAGGGGTTTACAAAGCGCCGTGGTTAAAAAATCGAGCTGCTTCGCGCTCCGGTTCCTTTCCTTTAACGTAGGGTCCCTTAAACCCTTCGTGGGGGTGACACGACTGGCCCTTTTCAAACCGGACGTGATGATGTCGTCCGCGGGGGAAACATTCGGCACGCGCATCAAAACGCCGGTGCGGATGGTTTGCTTGGTCATTGGAATTCCTTCGTCCTTCGCAACCAAAGACGCGACCGCGGCCGCGGCGTTTTTATCGTTTGTTTCGTCGTTTGGTTTTGAGTGATTGCTTGCATTTTGAGTCGCGCCAGTGGCGGCGCTGCACCAGTTCCGGCGAGCACGCGGGCCGGCGCCGCGCCGGACGGTTGTGAATGGGGCGGCCGTGAATTTTGGGCACGCGGCGGCGGTCAAAGCGAACATCGCACTCGGCTCGACGACCGGACACCCGCCGAACCGCCGCGCCACGGGAACGAACCGCGCTTTCAGGAATCCAAACGAAAACGCCCTTGACCCTATGGCGTGCATGCACCAAACGCGAGTTCGCGTGCGTGCGGTGCGGTGCGCGTGGTGACGCGAATGACGTTGGTAGCCAAAGAGGGCGCTAAATGGGGCGCGCCGTCGAAACTCGTCACAGTAAAGAACAGAAGTCTCGTCAGCAACGCGAAACGCCCAGAGTTCCCTTCAGATCTGCCGGGCACCGCCTCGGGAGGCGCTTCCTGCAGTTTCTGCACGATACGCGAGATGGATATCGAGCCCTCCGCCGAGTCGGCCACGCCGGCCGCGAGTTTTCCACACGACTTGTTCCAGCTCGCGTCTGATGTCGCCATGGTGGGCGCCCCCCCCAGCGACCTCGTCGCGGCTCAGATCTTCCAAAAGCATCCCCTTCAGAACGTGTTCCTCGCGATCGCGGAGTGTGAAGATGGAAGCAAGTACGAGTCGGATTTGTGTACGTTCCTGGACCGCATGTTCCAGACCGGCCCGGGACAGGAACTGATGCCCATCGCACTGCCGTACGCGCGACAAGGCCTTGAGCAAGGGTCAACCCGCGTGCGCCAACTCGCGTGCGCGCAACTCGGCCGAGCCGCGGCGCACTTCGCCTCGAGTTATGATACCGAATATCGCGACGGGTACTTTACAATTTTGGTGGACGCAATCGGCGACGCCGACTCGGGGGTCGCCGCCGCGGCGCATGATGCCCTTTGCGCCGTGGCTGAGGCGAACGTTGTTACTGACGCACCGGGTCAAGCTGCGACCTGCATGATGATATTACAAAAGTTAGCGCCGGGGGTTGGCGAACAAAATACCGCCGAAACACGGTTGCGCCGCCACGCCCTCGCCGCGGCGGTCGCGTCGACGTCACCGGGAGCCGCTGACTGGGCGAACGGAATGGGACTCCCGCGAATGCTGTTGGGTGAACTGGACCACACGAAAGACCCGCTGGCGTGCGTCGCGACGATGGAACTGATCGGCGAAATCGTGGAGAAGGCGCCGTCGTCCAAAGCGGCGCAAACGCTGTGCGCCGCGACGCTTCCAACGCTCGCGTCGATCGCGACCGGTGCCGCAAATTCGGATGAATCCGCAGGCTCCGGGTTCGCAAAGGCGCGCGCTGCGACGGTAGGCGCGCGGCTGTGCGCCAGTGTCAGCACCGCGACCGGCCAGTTCCCAGCCGCGACCGGCGGCGATTCCTTACTCGCGGCGCTTCACAAAAACCTGACCTTGGCGGTGGCGGGCGACGGCGACAAACGGGACGGCGAAGTCGCGTGCGTCGCGGTGGCTTCTTTGTGCGAATCCGCGGTAGCTCTATCGTCCGAGTCGTTTAACAAGGTAATTGAGTTGGTGGTGCTCGTAGTGCACCTCGGGTTGGGTGGAATGAGGGTGCCGAAAGAAACGCGGGTCGCGGCGCTGCACGCGGTGGCGAGCTTATTCGGCGCCGGCGAGCACCACGGCCGGCGCTCGCGTTTGGCCGCGCCGCTTGAAGCGCACGAGCCGGTCGGGGTGACAAGTGACGCATCCGCCACAATCGAGACGTTCTCACGGGAAGCTGTTTACGACGCATGCGCGGCGCGTGGCGCGACGGTTGGCGAGTCCGTCGCCGGTTTGCTCGAAAAAGGGGGCGACTCGTATTTGGAGTTGCGGGTCGCGACCTACCGGTTGGTGGCGAGTCTAGGGCGACGCCCCTGGTTCGCGAAAGAACTTGCGGCAAACGACAAAGCAATAGCGCTACTCACAAACCCGGAAAGGGAAAACACGCCGCCGGGGTGTCGCTGGAGGCACGAAGCCGTGCTCGGGGTGCTCGCCGCGGCGAGAGCGCCGGAGGGGGAGACAAAAATTAGCCACGGCGTCGCGTCGCGGCTGGAAGCCGCGGCGGCGGGCGGCCCGTTCGGCGGAGGCGCGGGCGGCGTGGGTTCCGTCGCGCAGGTCGCGGTTGCGCAACGATAACGGCGCGTGTTGTGTGGTGGGGAAATTGTTCAATGAATGATGCAAGTATTCTTACTATGTTATTCGTTATGATTAAAACGATGCTATCTACGCAGCAGCGCTCGCGTCGCGCGTCGAGGTTTCGGTTGGAAGGACGTCTTTGGTTTCGCGCGGCTTTTGGCTTGTTTCCTTTCCCGTCGCCGTTTCAGTAGTAAGGCCGACCCCTATCTCCTTCCCCCTTTGTTCGTGCGAGTGCGCGATCGACCGCACCGCGCCGTCGTACGCCCCCATCCCCACCTCGTACGGTTCGATGATTGTTGCCCAGTCGCGCCACTTGTCCATTTCCGTCACCGTCACCGCGTGTTCCTCCAGCCCCCGTCGTTTGGTTTCCAGCTGGAACCAGTTCACCATGACGTCATCCGGCACTTCCTTTTCCAGCCGCGTATACGCGTTCAAAAGCCTCTCTCTGCGCCCGGGCATTTGCAGTTTCGGGGTGATGATTTTGTCGAAATAGTTAACAGCGGCTCGCTCTCGGTCCACGTCGAACACCGCGCGGTTGCTGTACGTCAGGAGCTGGTGCCAGCTCGAGGGGGTGACCATGGGCAACACCAGGTGCGGCGAATACGCTGCGGTTGTTACACGAAAAGGGTCAGTATTGAGTCGCGAGTATGGGTGTACTGTACGGGGGATTGGGTATAGTAATCGGGCCGAACAGTGCACTTGTGCTGTATGTACTTGTTGCCAGTACGCCAGTAAATGTTACGGCCGTACTGGCAATGCTACATACATCACAAGTAGTGCACTCAAAGAGGGGCTGTAAACAGTGGCCGTTGGATTTGGGAAAAACCCAAGGCCGTACCCGAGTACACGAAGTCGTCATCCGCGTTGAGAGTGCTTCGTATGGTGACTTTGAAGTTCCCGCCGTCGGCGGTCTGCGCTTTCCTCGCGATGGAGTGAAGCACGGCCAAGCTCTGCCCGTACTCCTCGTCGTTGTACCTGAACATGTGGTTCTTGTCCTCCCCCCACACAAGCAGGGTTACTAACACCAAGTTCACGCAAAGCGGGCAGTACTTTTTTTGGTACTCAAGCACCGCCGTGTTGATCACCGGGTAGTCCTCCGTCATGAACCGGACTTTGTCCGAAAGCCGCAGCGGCACGACGATCGTGTTGTCGTCGCCGTGCAGGTGTGCCGAAGGTACGCCTCTCGCCTCGAGCGCTTTCTTGTGTCCCACCACGCACGCCACGAACGACCGCGGCTGCTCGCTTTCGCCCATCAGGTAGTTGAACAAAATGGACCCTTGGTACCCGGTTTTGTTTTCAAGCACCAACCGCCGCGCCCCGAGCCACCCCACGCCGAGTCGCTCCACAGAGTTCCCTAAACGGTACGCGTCGTTTGACGTGACCACGGGCAAGGACGTGAGCTCTGCGGCGCAATTGGCGTAGTGGCTCTTCGTGTTCAGTGAGGACTCGCCCAACGTGGGCATCGCGTTTAACAAAAAAAGCGCCACGGGAGGCGTTGTGGGAAGATCATCCGCGAACCCGTCTATGCACGTTTGCGTAGACGAGGCTTCCCCGAGCCTCGCTGTGTTCGACCCTGAATTGATTGCTCCCCCGGAAAACGCCACCGCGCACACGACGCCGAGCACTACGCTTCCCAGAAGCGCCCTGAGGAAAACCTTAGTCACCCGACGCCCCACCCACCGCGTCTCGCCAACCCCATCCTCCTCCGAGGAAAGCAAAAGCCGCGTCTCCCCCGAGATGGACGCCACCATCACCGCACCGCCTTGCCGACCACTCCCCACCCACGCCGCGCGCCTCGGACCCGCGCCGCCTGGAAACTCGCGCCACACCGGCGCGAACCTTCGGCCTCCCTGGGGACGCGCCTCTATGTACTGCCCCCGTTGGGTGGTTTGCATCAATGAAAACGAGGGGTGTTGCGTCGTAACAAGAAGGAAGCACAGCATCGAAGTTCGACTGAAGGCGACTGCCGCGCCTTTCAACTCAGTGTTGAAAGGTCTTGGTCATCGCCAAGTTGATACCCCGAGGGCTATTTCATCGCCAAAGTGACGCCAGTTGAAAGGTTGTTTTTGGTCCGGATGAGTTCGTCTTCCCGTTCGTTTTCCATCGCAATTTTGACCGATTTTTGGAATCGACCGGCTGCTCGTTCGACAACAATGAACAAGAAGCGCGCGCTCGCCCCAACAGATCGCCACTCTTTACGGCACCCGCCCTAAAACAGTTTAGTAAACAAACGCAACATGCGGTGAGTGGTTGTGCCTTCCACTGCTCGCGCGTAACGCGTAACCGCGCGCGCGTGTCGCGCCTCCCGCGGGGACCGCATGTCCGGGTTGCCGCTTCTTTTGACCCGTTGAATTTTGAATGCCGCTTCCGGACCGGAGCCGGCCCGTCGTCCCGCCCGACCCTTCCGCTGACTCTCCCCACCCCCCCCCTTCCTCAACAGTGAAATCGTCCACATCCAGGGTGGTCAGTGCGGTAACCAGATCGGGGCTAAGTTCTGGGAGGTACGTACGCGGTGCTGTTGCGGGCCCGTCGCCTGGCGATTAATTCCCCAAAGCTCCGCGTCGCGTGAATGCCCAATTGGGCCTTTTTCCCGTCCGCACTCGGTCCGGTGATTGACCGTCCACCCCCCCCCTCCCTCCACAGGTTATCTGCGATGAGCACGGTATCGACCCCACCGGTACCTACTGCGGTGACTCCGACCTGCAGTTGGAGCGCATCAACGTGTACTACAACGAAGCTTCCGGCGGTACGTCGATCGGCGCGCGGCCTTTGAAATCGTCCCCTGCCAATTATCGCCGTTGGCGCGTTCCGCCGTGCGTCGAATTTCCCGCGTCCCGAGATTGACCGTCTTCCTCCCACCCCCCGCTCCTTCCGACCCCAGGCCGCTACGTCCCCCGCGCGGTGTTGATGGATCTCGAGCCCGGGACCATGGATTCCGTCCGGTCCGGACCGTTCGGCCAGATCTTCCGCCCCGACAACTTCGTGTTCGGCCAGACCGGCGCTGGGAACAACTGGGCCAAAGGGCACTACACCGAAGGCGCTGAGCTGATTGATTCCGTTCTTGACGTCGTGCGCAAGGAATCCGAATCCTGCGACTGCTTGCAAGGTTTCCAGGTGTGCCACTCCCTCGGTGGTGGCACCGGGTCTGGTATGGGTACGCTTCTGATCAGCAAGATCAGGGAGGAATACCCCGACCGCATGATGCTCACCTTCAGCGTCGTCCCGTCGCCGAAAGTATCGGACACCGTCGTGGAGCCCTACAACGCCACCCTCTCCGTGCACCAGCTCGTGGAGAACGCGGACGAGTGCATGGTCCTGGATAACGAAGCCCTGTACGACATCTGCTTCCGCACCCTGAAGCTCACCACCCCCACGTTCGGCGACTTGAACCACCTCATCAGCGCCGTCATGTCCGGCGTCACCTGCTGCCTGCGCTTCCCCGGGCAGCTCAATGCGGATTTGCGCAAACTCGCGGTGAACCTCATTCCCTTCCCCCGCCTGCACTTCTTCATGGTGGGCTTCACCCCCCTCACCAGCCGAGGCTCCCAGCAGTACCGCGCCCTCACCGTCCCCGAGCTCACGCAGCAGATGTGGGACGCCAAGAACATGATGTGCGCCGCCGACCCCAGGCACGGCCGGTACCTCACCGCCTCCGCGCTTTTCCGCGGCCGCATGAGCACCAAGGAAGTCGACGAGCAGCTCCTCAACGTGCAGAACAAAAACTCCTCGTACTTCGTGGAGTGGATCCCCAACAACGTTAAGTCGAGCGTGTGCGACATCCCCCCCAAGGGGTTAAAGATGGCCGCCACCTTCATCGGCAACACCACCGCCGTGCAAGAAATGTTCAAGCGCGTTTCCGAGCAATTCACCAGCATGTTCAGGCGCAAGGCATTCCTCCACTGGTACACCGGCGAAGGCATGGACGAGATGGAGTTCACCGAAGCCGAGTCCAACATGAACGACCTGGTGAGCGAGTACCAGCAGTACCAAGACGCGTCCGCGGAAGAGGAAGGCGAGTTCGACGAAGAAGAGGATGAGGCTTAAGCGATGGTATGAAAAACCCATTGGGAGTGTGGGTGCGCGGCAAGGCGATTCTTCTTGAATTCCCGCGCGCCAACTCCGAGTGAGTCTTCTCCCCCTTCCCCTGCACGACCGCCACGAGCGCGGTGATAAACGATACGCGACGCGACCGAAAAACGATTCTCCCAACCGACGAAGAGGAGAAAGTCTTGTAACACGAGTCAATGTTTGTGTCGCCTGAACGTAGGCAACGTCTGTCGCCTTCTCCATTTATTTATTTTCATCCCTTTGCCTTCGCTGTTCGCTCCAATGTCCAATTAAGGGGAAAGAGCTCCCGCCAATCACATCACGAATGTGTTTCTTCGACTAGTTTTTTTGGCGCGCGGCGCTCTCAAAAAGTCGAGGCTCGGACTTGGATAGATAGACGTGAAAGCTTTTCCACCTCTCTTTCTCGGTTTCTTCCGATGTCATCCGCGATCACCATTCCCGCACACGCCCGTCCTTTCCCCACACACGTCCAACAAAATGGCCGCCTGCATGTCCATCGCCGCGGCTTCCGCGACGCGCGTCGCCGTGACCCGCGTTTCCAAAACCCTGAAGCAGCGCGCCTCTTTCGGCGCCGCGGTCGGGCCCACAAGGGGTGTCCCGATGGCCGCTTCCAGGCGCGCTTTGGCGACGCGCGCTGCTGCCGCGGACGGCCCCGTGTGCATCGTCACTGGCGCGTCACGAGGCATCGGCGCTGCGATCGCGCTGGCGCTTGGTGCGACCGGGGCGAGGGTGGTTGTTAACTACAGCGCGTCTGCGGGGCCCGCGGAGGCGGTTGCGGCTGCCATCAAAGCGTCCGGCGGGGATGCTATCGTGGTGCAGGCCAACGTCGGGTCGCAAGAAGACGTGCAGCGGTTGTTCAAGGAAACCATGGACGCGTACGGCGAGGTAAACGTGGTGGTGAACAACGCGGGCATCACGAGAGACGGGCTGATGATGCGAATGAAACTATCGCAATGGCAAGAAGTCATCGACACGAACCTGACGGGGGTGTTCATGATGTGCCAGGAAGGCACTAAGATGATCGGAAAGAAAAAGCCAGTCAAGGGCAGGATCATCAACATCGCGTCCGTCGTGGGGGTCACGGGCAACGCAGGCCAAGCCAACTACAGCGCGTCAAAAGCCGGTGTTATCGGGCTCACCAAAACCATCGCCCGGGAGTACGCGGGGCGGAACATCGTGTGCAACGCGGTTTGCCCTGGATTCATCGCGAGCGACATGACCGCCGAACTAGGCGAGGAAATCGAAAAGAAGATTCTCGCCACGATTCCCCTGAACCGGTACGGCCAGCCCGAAGACGTCGCCGGCCTCGTTAAGTTCCTAGCCCTGGACCCCGCGGGCGCGTACATCACGGGACAGACCATCTGCATCGACGGGGGGATGGTCATGTAAAGAGGTTGATGAGGATTGGAGTGAAGCGACGCGGCAAAAGACTTACGCGTCTTCCGTGTTTTCAATTAAAAATAACCACGCGCGACGTCGAAACCCACGCGCTTCCGCACACTTCCACACTAAAGACCTCACTGGGTAATGGGGGATACATGTTTCCTGGCACCCTAACCTCACTCGTCGCTGCTCCGCCGTCCGGTATCCCACGGGTTCGCGCGCTTGTAGTACCCGCCCACGTAAACCGGGTCAAGCACGGGGGGTTTGTAGTAGTCGTGAATCGTCGCCGGCGCTTCGGTTTCCACCGGCGCGCCGGTCACGCGCCGGCCCTTCTCCGCCAACTCCGCCGCCGCCACCTCCGCGGCCTCAGAGGCGCGCCGTTTCAAAGCGGCTTGACGCGCGGCATACGAATCGTCATTTGAATCAACTGAATCAGCCTCGGTTGTGTCTTGTTGCGTGGGCGAGCCTTGCGCCACCGCTTCAGTTCGCGATTCGCCCGGTTCGTTCGATAGGTATATTTCGGCAGCTTCAGCGACCTCAACGACCTCGTCGTCACGCGTACTCTCGGGTTCGTCAACCTCAACCTCAACGCCGCGTTCCTCCTCCGTCGACATCGTGAAATCGTCGGTTTCGTCGTACACACGCGTTTCCTGGTGCGCATACATTTCTTCGTTGTGTTCCCCATCCGGCGCCACGCCGGTGCTTCCGTACTGCGACGCGCCCGCGGTCTGGAAAAAAAAGTGAAAGAAAAAAAAGTGGGAAGTGGGTTTTGTCAAAGGCAGCATTTTCGCGAGACGGGAGCGTGGGTGGATTCCGCGCAGCGTTTACGTGCGGTTCGGGGGTATCAACCGAGTGCGTGCGTACCGTCGTGCCGTCATACGCGTCGTACGCGTAGTGTCGCTCCGACGCAATGGTCGACTCGTAGTCGTCCTCGCCGTATTCCCCGTATTCCAGCGTGACTTGCGGCACGCCTTGATCCTCCGAGTTCCGAGACCCCAGCGCGTGTACCGTACCCACGGATATGCCGACGACCAGGAGAAGCACGAGCGCGAGTCTCCGGGACTGACCCATGGTAGACCTGCGATGCGCGAAAGACTCCTTGAGTTTGCCACCAGACCGAGGGTGTGGGAGGAAGGGACCACCACCACGTGCGCCCAATTCTAAAATGCTGAATTCTCGGAAGATTGGAAAAGAACTTCGAGTTTTATTTCGTGGAAAAAGATAAAAAGAGCACTCGCGCTCGTCTAGTTATTACAACCCCGGTAGCCTGTGTGCGTCCGCGTCCAGTGGGTGACACCCAGGTATGTTGTGCCGCGGGGTAAACATGGCCATTACGTGTAAGGTGACTAAATACGCGACCAGCAGCCACGTGCGCGGGGAAACCGCGCCGAGCGGCATCTTTGCCGAAATCGAACGCAACTTTTCGTTCGTTTTCGATTTTCGTCGCATCAACCCGCCGCCGCCGCCCACCGTGGCCCCCCCTATCCCAGAACTTTGCTCACTTTGACTCAAAGAAACCCGGTCTAACCCGAGACCCTCTAACGCGAAGGTATATACGGAAGGCTTCTTTTCCGTCGCGTCTGATCGTGTGGTGGGTCGTTTTTTTGTCTCGCCAGACGACGAATCAAACGACGTCGCCGCCTTCGACGCCGCCCGGAGTTCTAACTCCTTCAAATTCGTACGCACCAAATCAAGCTCGCGTTCAAGCGCGTCCACCTGCTCTTTGGTTTGTTTCTTTTCCGTCCTTCGCTTGGTTTCAAACTCGCGCGCTTCTGTTTTCAAACGCTCCAGCTTCATAGTTGTTTCGGTCGCGTTTTTCTCCGCCGCCGCGGCGCGCGCCGCCGCCGCAGCCGCGGCGGCTCGATTGGCGTCGGCGCCGACGCCGGTCTCAGCCAACGCGGTTTCCGCCGTTTCCGCACGTTTCGTACACAAGTCCAACTCGACTCGTACCCCCGCAATCTCCACCCGGCGCGTCTCAGTTTCCGCTTTGGCGATCTGCGCCGCCGCCGCCGCCGTTTCCAACCGCGCCGCCGCGTCGCTCAGCTCCGCCTCCGCCGCCCTGGTCGCCGTTTCCGCGCGCTCCGCGCGTTCCATCGCGCCGCGCACCAACGCATTAGCCTGCGCGAGTTGCTTTTTACTGGCGTCTCGTTCAACCAGAGCGACGTGAACTTCTTTTTCCAGGCGCTCCCGGAACGTACAAGTGGCTTCCCTCACCGCGACGTCAAACCCCGCGGCGCGGCGCTCGCTTTCTTGTTTGTGTCGTTTGGATCGCGCGTTCGCTTCTTCTCGGTCCAACCGTTCGGCGCTGGCTTCCGCGATGGCTTGGCGGGCGTTTTCACTCGCCGTACGCGACTGTTTCTCCGCGACGTGTCTCGCGTGTTCAGCCGTACCAGCAGCCACCTTCGCCAGCGCCGCTGCCGTCTCAGCGCATTCCGCCCGCGCCAGCGCCAGCGCCAGATTCGTTTCCAGCGCGCGTTTCTCGACGCCGTCTTTCGTTTTGGCGGAAGCTTCTTCGCTCGTCGCCGCGTCGCGTCGCAGCGCGTTGGCTGCGTTTTCTGCGACGACCATGTCCCGAATCGCGTCATCGCGTGCTTTCACGGCTGCTTTCGTGTCAGCCGTTTGTTCCATCACCGCGCGTTTCGCCGCGCGCTCGGCTTCGTCCAAACTCAAATTCGTGGTGCGCAAAGTCTTTTTCAAATCCTGCAAAACGCGGTGTTGCTCTTCGTTGTCCTGCTTCAAGGACTTGACTCGTTTCTGCATCAGCACGAACTGGGTGTCGTGAGTAGCGTCCGCGGTCTCGGAAGTCGCCGCCAACAAAACCGCGAGCTCCACCGCCCGTCGGTCGCTCTCCGCCGCGCGTGCTTTCGCCGCGTCGAGTTCGAGCCTCAAATCGTCCTCCACCAAGGAGACGCGCGCCGTTTCAGAGCGTCGTTCAGACTGTTTGCCCGTACGTTTCGTCAGCGCTGTCGTTGATGTGTTGTTTTGTACAGACGTGACACGCACGTGTTCGGGTGATTCGCCATCCTGACCCGACTGCGAATCCTGAGCCATGGCTTCTGAAATAGCCTCGGCGACGGCGTCGGCGACATCATTTTCGTCACTAGGTTGTTTGTCCTTGTTTTTTTGTCCATCTTTCGCGATGTCACCCGCCCTCGGTGGTGGTTCGTCCGGTGCGCCACGCCGAGACGCGCCCGACGCACCGCCCGAGGGCTTGAACTTTATGCCCAGCGGCCGAACCGGGTTTTGCGTGGATGACCCGTCGGTCGTTCCGGTGGTTTCTCGCGCCTCGTTCTTCGACGCATCGCTCGATCTGTCATTCTCCATTTTTCGTTTGCTCAGCGTTTCCGTGACCACCGCAGCACGTTCGCCCACCTTAGCGGTCACCGCCGCGGTGCCGTCCGCCGTGTCCTTCACGAGCTCGCCGCCTTCCCTCAGCGCATCAGCGGCGAACTCCTTGAACCCATCCTTCAAGGATGACCACATGGCGTGGTCGAGTGTGAAATAAATTGAACCAGTTCGGCAAGAAACAGAAAGGAGACAAATAAAAAAACTGGAAATACTCGAGCGTGTCCACGGGAGTAAGTAGGTACGGTATCTCTTTTGGCACTAAATCCTCGCGGCGGCCTGCTGTCCCGAAAACATGTACACACCCGCACTAGCTAGTCTAATCAAAACGCCCGCGTCCGGCCATAGTCCGTCCCCCCGCCCCCCCCGGTCTTTGCCGTGACGTGCGCGCCTCTGCCGCCGCCTCGTACTAGCCGGCTCGGCTTGGCGCGTATGTTGGAACACTGTTTTTGTAAAAGAAAAGTGTCAGTAGTGTATGGGCAAACAGTGTGTCAGGATTTGGGAAATACAATACGTACCTGCGGGATGTGTCGCTCCGCGGCGTGTTCGTTGTACGACCGGCCGCAGTGCGGACAGGGCACCAAATCCTCAACGTCAGGCCCGCCTCCCTCTCCTCGCAAACCAGCCCGGAACTGCTCCGATGCCTTCTTCCATTTCGGAACAGGCTTTGAGTTTGTGGAAGCGCCACTTCTAGTACTTGTCGAATTGCGGGTTCTGCTGCTGATCGTTTTGGTTTTCGTGACAGGTCGGGTACTCCGCTTCGGAGGGCGGAACCCGCCACCGTACCCGTCGTCGTCGTCGTCGTCGAAAACGGACTTACCTCCTCCCATTTTTTGTTTAATACCAGTACCAGCCGCCCGTTGCGCCGCGACGTTGAACGTAGCTCTCTTACTCGCGAAAACCTTCACGCAACTCCTGCTGTGAATCGCAAGCGCCTTTTTGTTGAACTTGCGCCCGCACGTGTCGCACTGGTGCAGCGCGGACGGACCGGCGTCCGCGCCTTCGGGGACGCCAACGCCTCGAGGAATCTCGTCAACAGGTTGAGCAGTGCCGGTGTGTCCTGTTGTAACAGTGGGGTTGTGTCCTGTTGTTGCAGAAGGTCCGTGCCCTGTCGTTCTTGGAGCCGGTTTCGGTTGCGGAACGGGTTCATCGTGAAATTTTTCGGGACTTTCGGGAATGGAAAAGTCACTCGGCTCGCGGATTCGCGGTGGCGCGGCGGTTCCTCGCCGCGCGTTCGCGGGTTTCAAGCCAGTTCGCGAAACAACCTTGGCAACAGGCCGTTGCGTCGTCCCAAACTCTTCCCACGTCTCCCCCAACACGTCGCTCGTGCGCGTGCCCGTGCGCGTCGAGGAAACAACCGAGACGCGCGCTTGCCAGTACGACGACTGAGTGTCGTCCGTTTCGGCGCCAACTTGGCTTTGTGCGTTTTGTCCGTCAACGTGCGCGTACTCGGAAGGCGCGCCCGCCTTGCCCCAGTTCGACCCTTGCGCGATTTTTGACTGTTTGTGTTCCCACCCACCACCATTGTCAGTCTGGCCATCTTTTCGTGTCGCGCCCTTAACAGGCACCCGCTTCGTCGCGACGCGCTTTGGAAATGCGTTGGAAAGGTCGTTTTCGTTGGTCACCGGTTCGGGGTCGTTTTGTTTCGTCGTCTTTTCGTAAACCGAAACCGGTTTCCTCAAAGCGTCCCCTCGCGACGTCGGCCTGTTCTGCGTGCGTTTCGCTTTCAGCGCCGCGAGCTTACGTGCGGTGCCGACAGAGGTGGTTCTTTGAATGCCAGGAGCTTCGTCATCGTGCATATCCCGAACGGGAGGTTTGCGACGCGCGTCGTTTCGAATCTTGGCGTTGACGTTGTCGAACTCATATTGGGAAGAGAAAACCGCCTCAGGCGGTTCGGGTTGTAGAAACCCGTCGTACTCCCAACTCCGCGTGTTGCCGATTTTCGAAGTCACCGCCGCGGCGCGTCTAGGGACTGTTTTCGTTGTTTGTTCGCGCTCATCGTCTCGGTCCGCCGTTAACTGTTCCGGGATAAACAGGTCGTCGTTCCACCCAGTGCGGACGGGGGATTTGGCGACGGTGCCATCCACGGCGGTTCGAACCCAGTCCCCGCCGTGCCCGTCGTCCACGTCGCGGCCGCGGTACAAATCGTGTGTCGTTTTTCCCGAAACCCGAGCGTACGTCTGCGGGTTTTTGGGGCGCCACTCGTCCCGCTTTGTCGCGGTTGAGGTCGTGCTTCTCACGTTGTGCGCGCTTGGTTTGTACCCAACATCGTGCCCGTAGTCGTCACCAACATCACCGAACTCTTCTTCCCATCGCACCACGTTTCCCCCCTCGTTTCGGGACGTTCGCGTGGGTCCATGGTCGTCTTGCCGAACGCTCGCGCGTCGCAGCTGTTTCGAAACCGCGCCGATTTCCCGGGAAACGTCCTTTTCCCATCGGGTGTCGGTGCTCGGCCGGTCCCAGGCTGGAGCCGCCAGCGCATCCGCCTCTAAGCGGTCATCGTACATCGAGGCGTAGGACCCCGCGCCTGCGGTGGCCCTGACGCGCGTGCCAGCGCCGGTCAGGGAGGGACGGGGAGGGCTCACGGCACGGGTCGGCACGGGTCGAGCCGGGTAACGGAAGGAAGCGCCCTCGCGGTCGTCGAAATCTCGATGTGATGACGAGACGTGTTCCCGGGGGGCGCCGTACCCGCGGTCGGTCGCGTCGGCGGCGACCCGCACGTCCGCGGTTCGCACCGTGGCCGTGTAGTGCGCGGCGCTGTCAATAACCGCCAGGCGCTGTTTCGCCGCTTCAACCGCTCGTCGCCGTCGTTCCGTGGCTTCCGCGCTGCTTCCCCAGTCAACTTCATCGTTCGCCGAGCCGCGGCTGCTCCAAGAAGTCGTCATCTCACCCCTTGTCCTGGCTGGCCTGTTTCTTTCGTGACCTGGTTGAAACCCCTTGTGGATTCAAGTCCCGCGCGCGGTGCTGCCCGAGTCAACGCGCTCGCCTCGACCGAGATACGCGCGCGGACGCTCGCGCTGGAGTGCAGTGCCCGAGACCCGGCTTCGGCTAGTACCGAAACCGTTTTTTTGCAAAGGGCTTCGATTTCGGCGAAAACAGAAGATCACCGTCAGCCAAGATTTTGAACCCTCAGATCCACCGCGCAGGGAGGGCGGCCGCGTCCGGACACCGCGTGGCGGGAGGTCGCGCCAGCGGGGATCCCATGGAGCACGGAGACGCGCGCCGCGCGGGTGACCCGGCGGGCGGTTCCGGTAGTGACGCGGTGGACGCAGGCGAGCTTCACTTTTTGCTTCTGCACTACCTCCGCGGTTTGCCCACCCCCGAGTCCGCGGATGCGTTCGAGAGGTACGCCACTTCCGCTGGGTTGTTGCCCAGACGACATGACGTTTTCGGGGGTGACCACGCGCAGAGCTACGACGAGCTCGCTGCGAAGTACCCGCACGTCACGCACGACCGCTTGGTACGCCTGGTGTCCCAAGCCGCGGCGAGGGACACCGGGCAGGCTGGCCATGCAATCCAACACAAAGGCGTGTTGTCGTGGCCCGTGGGACGCGGCGGCGCGGGATTGGCGGACGCGAACGACGTCGCTGGTGCGCTTGGTGTGGGTGCTGAAACCCTTGGTGGTGCTGCTTCCGGAACCGAAGGATACCCTGTTTCAACAACGGGGACCGCTTTCCGCGTTGCGGTGGAGGCGGCGCGGACGTTCGCGGCGCGCGTGGATTTGACGAAACTCACACTCGCGGCGCTCCGCCGGGGAAAACAATCCACAACTTGTGTACCCGTCTCACTGCTAGGCAGCCGGATAAACCCGCTCACCACGATCAAAGGCCACCGCAAGGAGCTTTATTGCGTGATTTTCGACAAAACCGGTACCCAGATCGTCACCGGGAGCGACGACACGTTGGTCAAGATCTGGTGCGCGTCGACCGGGTTGTTGCGGCATTCGCTAAGAGGTGAGTATTTCCCATTTCCCACATTCCGCCTCCCTGACTGATTGCTTATACGAGACTGACACTTTCGGCTTTTATCGGGCCAGGACACACCGGCGAGATTAGTTTCCTGGACGTGAACTGCGCAAACACCCTGGTCGCTTCAGGGAGTTTCGACTACACAGTGCGCACGTGGTTCCTAGAATCAGGTATCCCCGCCGCGGTGCTGCAAGGACACCAGAACATCGTCTCCGAGGTCCGATTCTGTCCGCGAAGTGCCAGGGTTTTGCTCTCCGCGTCCTGGGACCAAACCCTGCGCGTGTGGGACGCGTTTGCGGACAGCGCGACGTCGCCGCCGACGGTGCTCAAGCTGTACGCAGTGGAAGGCGAATTGGACGGTGGTGGTGGTGGTGCAGGTATTGCAGGTACTACAGGTGTCACTGCTGCGCCTGCAGGCACGCCCTCTGTGGCTGTCGCCGAGACCCTGGAGGAGCAGCGCGTGCTGGCCGCCGCGGCGGCAACCGCCGCGCGCGCCGCGCAGGACCGAGCCGCGGAGGCGGCCACCGCGGGTATCCAACAGATCGAGCCCGACCCTCCCGTCGGGGCTGTTATGTGCACCGCGTGGTCCGTAGATGGCACCCTGTTCGCGTGCGGCACCACGACGTGCAAGACGCACGTTTTCAGTGTACCGGAATCGGTCTTAACAAGTGACAAGGAAGGCGCGGTTGACCCAACCGAAATCAACCTCGTACCCATGACAGGCGGGCACCTGCACGATGTCACTTCGTGTGCGTTTTCCAACTCAGGTGAGTTGTTGCTCACGTCTTCAAGGGACGGGCAGGCGAAGATATGGGAACGCGGGTACCGGCACGAAACGGTGGTGGGTAAAAAAGGTAAGCCTCTGGATAAAACGAAACAACCCGGCGTCGGGTGCTGGAAAGTCCGCGCGGTGCTGACGACGCCGGCGGACGTTGAGGCGTTGCGGCGACAAGCGCGCGCGCGGCGAGGTCCGGTGGTGTACGCGGTGGAGCAAGCCGTTTGGAGTTCTGATGACCAGTACGTCCTGACCGCGATGAGCGACTTCACGGTCCGGGTGTGGTCCGTGGCGGGTGGTACCCTTGTTCACACCATGCGCCTGCACACGAACAAGGTGCACGTGTTGCAGTGTCACCCGCACGATTCCAGGATCGCGATGAGCGCCGGGCACGACGGCGTCGTAGCGGTGTGGGACGTGGTCTCCGGCCGGTGCGTGCGCACGTACGACGGCGGCGAGTTCGACACCCTGGTGCTTGACGGGAGCTGGTCTCCGTGCGGCACGTCGATTGTGGTATCGGACGAGAAAGGCCAGTGGTGTTTGTTCGGCACCGGGTGCGGGGTGCACGTGAGCAGGGCGAAGCACGAACAGTTTTTCGAATCCGAGTTTGTTTTGGAAACAGAAATCGCGCGCGACGCCGAAACTGGAGCGCTTTCCCTGGCCGCCAACCCGGACGTGCCGTTCCACGAACAGTTCCTCGCCGCGCGTAACAGGCTGGTTGACTCGCTAGGGAACCCGTACGGGGAGCCGTACCAAAGCGCGTTTCAACAGAAAAGGCTCATCGGGGTGGTGCCGTCGTCGGGAACGCGGGTGGAGCCGCCAAAATGCGTGGGCGCGAAGGAAGCGGAGGAGGCGACGTTTGCGGCGGCGGCGGTCGCGGTCGCCGCCGCCGCCGCGACCGCCGCCGCCACTGCTGTTAGATACAGGGACGACGACGAATACGTGCAAATTGACGTCAACAGCGACGACGACGGCGACGAGGAGGTCGTTATCGTGTCAGGCGACGACCAGAGCGAGGAAGACGAGTCGGACGACGACGCGGACGACGCGAGCGATTCGGATTTCGCGCAGAAGCGACGCGCGCGCAGAGGCAGCGATTCCAGGTCCGGGTCGGACGACGACGCGGCCGGGCCGAGCATGGGCAGGGCCGAGCGCGCGAGCCGGCGCGAACTCGCCAGGGACGACCGGGTGGCGCGACGACAAGTGCGGAGACGCGCGAACCCCCGCACCGAACGCCCGCGCCGGCAAACGCGCCGGCTCATCGGCGACGACAGCGGGACGTCGACCGACGACGACGACGACGACCCGGTGGACCGACGCACGACGGGACGCAACCGGTCTCGACCTGAACGCTTAGGTAACGTCGTTTCCGGTGACGAGGACGATGAGGATGACGATGAGGAGGAACACCGAGCGCCGCAAAGGGTGGTTCGATTCACGATGAAACGCCGACGCGACGACGGCGACGACGACGACGCGACGGGCGCCGGCGGGTCGCGCGACGTGCGTTCGCGTGGAAACGAAACCACGCACACCGCGGCGCGCCCGTACACCTCGTACGCGTGGCTGTTGGGTGACACGAACACGCGGGGCGCGTCCTACACACCGCAGCTCGGGGACGAGCTCGTGTACGTCCCGCACGGCCACCACTTGTTTCTTGAGAACTGCGCGAACAAGGTCGCGGCGCGGCCGTGGTTGGGTGTGACCGCGCACGTTTGGCGGCAACACGAGCCGGTGCGCGTGGTGGGGTTGCGGTACCGAATATCGGGAGACACGGCGGGTGCGGAAACCGTCGCGGTGGTTACGTTGCGGTTGGCGGATACGGGGGATGACGTTGGGAGCTCCCAACGACACGAAGGCGACGCCGGGGGCTCGATGAGGGACGCTGGGAGCTCGAGACACCAATCGATTCCAAAATCCACGCCGATTGAGTTTGAGGTGGAGTTGCCCAAGCTGGACGACGCGGATTTCCTCGTCCCGGCGCACCGGTGGCGCGCGGCTTTTAAAAAAAAGTGGAAGGAAAACAACCACTGCGCCGTGTCGTGGGACGTCCTGAACGCGGATGGAGAATCAAACAACGTCTGGTACAGTTGCGTGGTGCTTAGTTGCGGTGCGCCTGGTGCTTCGGGTGGCGCGGGTGGCCCGTCCAGTGCAGGTCAGTGGCAAACCTCCCCATGGAACAAGCTTCAAATCAAGTACCACAACCAGAGCGATGTCGAGGAGCACAGTTTTTGGGAACTGCACGACGAGCACGTTTCGCGTGATTTGGAGTCGCAGACGCAAGCGAGCGACGCCGAAGCGCCGCGGCTCGCGAAGCAGGTTTCCCGGAAACTCTCGGACCGGGTGCGGAGCGCGATACGTAACACTTCTGACTATGACGTTTTTTCATCGGAAATCGGCAACCATGTGTCGTTCCCGCAACGCGACGGCAGCGACGTGAACTACGTGTCCTTGGTGCCTGTTCCGGTTTCCCTCGATTTGCTGTACCGGCGCTTAAAGAACGGGTACTACCGACACGTCTCCGGGTTTTGTCACGACGTGGAAACCATCGCTACGAACTGCATTTTGTTCAACGGCGAGGACTCCGAGTACACCGCGATGGCGCGGAAGCTGCAGCAGGAACTTACCAACGGGGTCGACACCGCGTTCGACGAGATTGCGGACTTGCCGGTGCGCGGCGTCGCGGCGGGCGAGCTGATTCCGAGCGCGGAAATCGCGGCGAGCCCGGCGGGACGCGGACGCCGACGCTAGTCTAGTAGCGATGCTGACGCTAGCGATGAAATTGTGCCCGTTGGAACTATTGACGAACTATTGACTCTCTCCCGTACAGATTACACCGACAGCGGCTACCTCGGACTACCGTTTCTTGAACCCGTACTTTTTCCGTTCGTAAAACAGGTCCGTCTTTGCGCTGCCCATGTTGGTTATCTTGGGACACCCGTCCCGGTCTTTTTCGGACTGCGTGCATTCCTTGCAGTAGTACGCATCCGCCACGCCTACGCCTCCGCAAATCACACAACGGCCTTGGTTCGATCCGTAGTTACACTCATCGCACACTCTAACAAGCGTCGCCGGGCGCACGAAAGAATCGCAGTTCACACACCGCCCGTCGCACCGCTCGCACAACCGACCGACCGCGATGCCGGGCAGCTTGCGGCACATGATCAGATCGGGGTGGTGCTTAGACATTGTGGGGAAGGGATGAGTGAAGGCAACACCAGCTTTAGGGTTTAAACCCTAAACCCTAAACGTCTCACGAAACCGTCCACGCGGTGAGTTTCAATTGATGAGTAGAGATGCGTCTGCTTCCACCCCTTGCGCGCGCGTGACCACGCACGGAGGCGGCGCGCAGGGTTTTGAGGGCGGGCGGATGAAAATCGTTTCAAGAAGCGGCCAGCAAAAGCGCTTTTGGACGAACCCCGATATTTTCGCTCCACGAAGCATCGCGGCCCTCACTCGTGAGCGCTCCACGAGAGACGCACCATGAGCGCTTTGCGTCGCATCGTGTCCGCGGCGTCGGGGCTCGCGGCACATGCCCCGATCGCCCAAACCCACTCGAGTTGGTTCACGCAAACCGCCACCCGGCGTTGGTGTTCCTCCGGCAGCCCTCCCGGCGGCATCAAAGAAGCGTTGGCAGCAGCCATCCCGGTGCAGCAGGAGCGTTTGAGAAAGATCAAAGCCGCGCATGGCGAAAAGAGCCTCGGGGAGACCACGGTGAACATGGCGATGGGGGGTATGCGCGGCATTACCGGCATGGTGTGGGAAACCTCGCTTCTGGATTCCGAGGATGGCATCAAATTCAGGGGGCACACCATTCCCGATCTGCAAAAGTTACTACCCACCGCGATCGAGGGCGGCGAACCGCTTCCGGAAGGACTGCTTTGGCTGTTACTCACGGGCGATGTTCCAACGAAGAAACAGGTTGACGGCCTAACCGTGGAGCTCGCGAGCCGGAGCTCCGTACCGCAGCACGTGTTTGACGTCCTAGCGGCGCTACCGAAACACACGCACCCGATGACGCAGTTTTCAATAGCGATAATGGCGCTTCAAACCGAAAGCAAGTTCGCGGCGGCGTACGCGGCTGGCGTGCACAAAAGCGGGTACTGGGAACCCGTTTTCGAGGACACCCTGGATTGCATCGCGAAGCTTCCCACGGTGGCCGCGGCGATTTACCGGAACACGTTCAAGGACGGAAAGTTGATCGCGCCGGATCCGAAACTGGACTGGGCGGGGAACTTCGCGAAACAGATGGGGTACGACGACCAAGGCACCGCCGAGTTGATGCGGCTGTACATGACCATCCACAGCGACCACGAGGGAGGGAACGTCAGCGCGCACGCGGTTCATTTAGTAGGCAGCGCGCTGAGCGATCCGTACACGTCATTAGCGGCGGGGATGAACGGCCTCGCCGGTCCGCTACACGGCCTCGCGAACCAGGAAGTCCTAAAGTGGCTCAACGAAGTCGAGCGCAACCTAGGCGCGGACGTCAGCACGGAGCGCATGACGCAGTTCGTGTGGGACACACTGAAAAGCGGCCGAGTCGTGCCCGGGTACGGCCACGCGGTGTTGCGGAAAACGGACCCGCGGTACACGTGTCAGCGCGAGTTCGCGCTGAAGCACCTTCCCGATTACCCCAAGTTTAAGCTCGTGTCGAAACTGTACGAAGTCGTGCCGGGTGTTTTGACGCAAACTGGGAAGGTGCGAAACCCGTGGCCAAACGTGGACGCGCATTCCGGGGTACTGCTGCAGTACTACGGCATCACGGAAGAGAACTTCTACACCGTGATGTTCGGCGTGTCGCGAACGCTGGGGGTGCTGTCGCAGCTCACCCTGTCGCGAGCCATGGGCTTCGCAATCGAAAGGCCCAAGAGCGTGACGAGCGCGTGGCTGGAGGAGAAGTTCGGGAAGGTTTGAGTGAGTTTGGAAAGGGTGAGTGAGTCGATTAGTCGATTGGGTTTTGACACTGGGAAGAACACATCGTGCTCCGCCGTGTAAGTTATACACCTAAAGAAGGTATTTCACAACGTTGTTTGTTAAAAGAGAAAAAGAATGACTTTCGAGGAAGACAAACACCCACCGCGAGTGACCCACATGTTTGGTGTGCCACCGGAGACCGTGTAGTAGTTATACATATTTCACAATTATAAACAAGCTAAGCAAGCTCTCGTGTGTCGTAAAAACAAGCGGCGCGCGCTTTAGAAATGAGAGTCGACCTTCTTCTACTTCTCGGGCGTTCCGCCGACGCTGTCCACGCGCTTCAACCCAACCTCTGCTAAGTCCGCGTCCGATTTCGTCCTAAAAATCTGGAACACATCTTTATCCGCGGCCATGGCTTTTCGTATCTGTTCATCTTTGTTCATCGCTTTCTTCACCGCGTCCGATACCATCTCCAGATGTAGCGCGCTTCCCCTCGGCGCCGTGCTCGGATCCGGGTGTTCCAAAAGATCCAACTCCGCGTAAAGACGCATGGAAACCTCATCCGCTTGCTGCATGTCCTTCTGGTTACGAGCCCACTGCGCCGCCGCGTAGGTAGGGTCCTCCTCGAGCTGGCGGCTGGGGATTTGGGGGCACGAGATTGTTTGAACAAAAACAAGAGGAAGAGGGTCAGCGGGTGCGGATTGGGACGATTGATTAGGGCTCCTTTTTTTTTGGGCCGCGTCGTGTTCTTTCGCGAGATGTGGATGAAGGGCGCCCGCATTTGACGTGACCGGTCCGCTTGTGGTTCCCCGTATATACGCAGCTACCGGGTTTGGTTCGGCGACACACCTTTTCTCAAACGCGTCGGCCCAGTGCGGCACTTCCTTCTTCGGGTCTTTTCTGCTCGTCGTGTGGTGGCGGGGGGGGGTGAGCAAGATGCAGTGAGGGGGAACGCCCGGAAATGCGCCAGCGTGGAGAAAAAGAACGTGCGTGAAGGATGGGGGGCACGCACCGTGGGCCGCAAAGGCCGCCCTCCGCCCCGCACGAGGAGAAAAGGGACATGGTTGCGATGCTATTCAAAAGGGCTGGAGGACAAGGACGATGCCAGGGGTCTCTGCGCAGGAGCGAGTGGACGGAATTGGGCTGTGACTGGGATACTTCCTCGTTAAAAGCTTCCTTGGCAAAAATTCCAATCTCGGGAAAAACGTTTTTGAATCTCATCCACACATCACTCCTCTCCGCGCCGAGGCGGGTGCGATGGGCGCCGTGGCCGTTCCCGTGTACGGCATTTCCGACGAGGTTGACTTCGAGATCCACATGGACCGCATAGGCAAGGAGTTACAGTGTCGGATATGCATGGCCGCGTACGACGAAGCCACGATGACTTTGTGCGACCACTATTTTTGCAAAGCCTGCATCACGGCCGCAATCGCGGCGCGGAAACAGTGTCCGCTGTGTAAAGCCCCGGTGACGCGACGAGAACTGCGAGTGGACGAACGCATGTGTGCGTTCGTCAAGACGTACCGGAGAATTCTCGCGTCGCACAGGATGAAAAACACGTACTGCTCGCAGCTTCCGGCGTCGCAAACGGCGCAAACGCAAAAATCGTCACAACTGAAAATTTCTCGAAATAAAACCACCGAGTTGACCCCGCAAACGCGGCGCAAATCCACCGTGGATTGCGAAGGGATGCCCCCGCCGCCTGCGCGAGGCCATGGGGACTCGCCTGTTACTTCACAAAAAGGTCACGGGAACGCCGGGGGGTCAGCACAAAAGAGAAAGCGTCGAGCCGCGAGAGACGCGACGCCGCCGAATGAGAAAAGTGAAGACGACGACGACGAAGACGAAAACATCCGCGGCGACGCCGCGCGACGTGTTCGCGTCGCCCTCACGGCCGATTCGTGTGGTGGGAGTCTTGGGAAACGTGGCAACGCTTTTCGGGGGAGTGCGGGGTAGGTGGTGTACTATTTGTAGCTGTAAAAGTGACGCGTCGACGTCAGATTCAAAAACGTATTTCCTGGTACTTACAAAGACAAATGCTGCATCTGGACCAATACGGCATCCCTGAGAATCTGAACGATCGCCGTGTGGCCCTCTCGAACGGCTATGGACAGCGCCGTCACGCCGTCATCCGTCGCCTTGTTGACGTCCGCGCCCAACTCCATCAGCGCCCGCACTACCATATCGTGGCCCTGATGAGCGGCGATGAGCAGCGGCGTCACGCCGTCATCCCCTGCCTTGTTGACGTCGGCGCCCGACTCGATCAGCGCCCGCACCACCGCCTCGTGGCCCTTTTGAGCGGCGATGTACAGCGGCATCACGCCGCCATCCCTTTCTTTGTTGACGTCCGCGCCCAACTCCATCAGCGCCCGCACTGTCGCCTCGTGACCCTTTTCAGCGGCGATGAGCAGCGGCGTCACGCCGTCATCCCCTGCCTTGTTGACGTCGGCGCCCGACTCGATCAGCGCCCGCACCACCGCCTCGTGGCCCTTTTGAGCGGCGATGTACAGCGGCATCACGCCGCCATCCCTTTCTTTGTTGACGTCCGCGCCCAACTCCATCAGCGCCCGCACTATCGCCTCGTGGCCCTTTTCAGAGGCGATGAACAGCGGCGTCTCGACGTCATCCCTTGCCTTGTTGACGTCCGCACCCAACTCGAACAGCGTCCGCACTATCGCCTCGTGGCCGTTTTGAGCAGCGACATACAGCGGCGTCGCGCCGGTATCCATCGCCTTGTTGACGACCGCACCCAAATCGATCAGCGCCCGCACCATCACCTCGTGGCCCTTTTCAGCGGCGACGCACAGCTCCTTCTCGTCACACGGGCAGCCGTTCGCGCGCGCCCACAGTAGCACATCGAGGTACCCGCCACCTGCCGCCTCTGTACACGTGGCTGCGTCCCACGGGCACCCGTTCGCGCGCAACCACTGCAGCACCTCGAGTTGCCCGCCCCTTGCCGCCCCCTCACACGTCTTCTCATTCCACGGGCCGCTGTTCGCGCGGGCCCACTGCAGCATATCGAGGTGTCCGCCCATCGCCGCACCCATGCACGTCATCTCGTGCCACGGGCAGCCGTTCTCGCGCAACGCCTTCAACTCTTCGAGCTGTCCACTCCTCGCCGCTGCGTAACAAAGGTATTCTTGACGCGACAGGCGACCTCCCCGTTGCAGGCGCTGCAGCGCGCTTAAACATCCGAGGTTCACGGCACTAATTTCGCCAAGCTCCTCAAACCGAAGCCCCGTTCCTGTCACCGCGTTGCGCATCGCGCGGCTCACCGCTGGGAGCCGTGCGAGGTCTGCGGGATCGTCGAAATACTCAGATCTGAGAACGTGAGTGACAACGATGTCGTTGGAGAAGGCCGGGGATGGCTTCGCCCGCGTTAGCCGTGTTGGCCGCGTTAGCATCGCGGCGCTCGCTCTTTTGCTTTCGCGCGCGAGCTTTCTTACCGGACATTGCGTTGGAAGAGTGGATGGTTTTGTGTCCGCGTCGTGCGCGTCGTTGTGCCTCGAGGCTTCCGAGAATGTGCGTTGCGTCGTTGTTTTTCTTTCATCTTGAGGTGACAGTTTTTCCAACCACCACACGAGCACAGTGTTCAAGGCACGTGCGTGACGCGCGGTACGGCGTCCTCGATGCGAGCCTCGCGGCTCGCCGTTTTGGTGTTCGCATCCCTCGCGCTTCTCGCGCCTGCCGCGAGAAGCGAGGAGGACTCGCGCCTCATCGGGTGGCTCGGGGAAGTCGAGCGCCCCGTGGATTCATCGGGCGGCAGTCTGATGAACGTGGATGGCGACGGCGAGGCGGGTAAACGGAGTTCGTGGATCGAACAAATCGCCACCTCCCCGCGGGCGTACGTGTGGCACGGCTTCATGACCGAGGAAGAGTGTGACCATCTCATCGCGACTGCTGAGCCGCTGATGGAAGCCTCGGGGGTTATCGATTCGAAAACTGGCGAGAGGACGTTCGACAAAATACGCACCAGTTACGGCGCGTTTCTCCCGATCGCGTTTGATGAAACCGTGGAAAACATAGAAAAGCGGTGTGCGGACTGGGCCATGATCCCCGTGGCGCACCAGGAACAGCTGCACGTGCTGCGGTACACACACGGCCAGCAGTACATGGACCACCATGACGCGTTCGGCGATGAAGTGCAGAAAAAAATCGAATTCGAAAACGGAAAGCAGCGCCTCGCCACGATCCTGATGTACCTAAACGACGTCGAGGAGGGCGGCGAGACGGTGTTCCCGCACCCAAACGCGAGGTGGAGTGGCACCGCGGACGTGACCGGAGGAAACGAAGGAGGAGGAGGTGATGATGAGGACTATAATATAGGAATAGGAAACCCAGGTACTTGGTCGGCGTGCGCTTCAAGAGGCCCGGCGGTGAAGCCGAAAAAAGGCGACGCTTTGCTGTTTTACGATTTGAACCTGAAAGGCGAGTTCGAAGACAACGCGTTGCACGCGGGGTGCCCCGTGATTACAGGCACGAAGTGGACCGCCACGAAGTGGATCCACGAACGTCCGTTCCACAACCCAAAGCACCACGCTGCGCGCTGCGCGGACGACGGCGAAAACGCGGCGCAGTGCACAGGGTGGGCCGCGGCGGGCGAGTGCGATAAGAACCCCGAGTTCATGGTAGGTACCATGACCGCACCCGGGTCTTGTGTCATGAGCTGCTGCGGGGGAGTCGCGGGCGGGGGGAATAAGGTGTGGCTGGATGTTGGAAACGCGAACGCGATGACCGCGGCGGTGTGCGACCTTTGTAGAGTTGAAATTGTGCCTTGATATTTCCGGGACGAATTAGTTTAATACGTAGATGACACCCATTTCCATTATCCTCCCCCTATCTACACCGGCAAGGTCTGCGTTCTTCCTATCAAAGTCGTGACCACGTTCTTGACGCCTGGCAGGGACAAGAACGCGCCTATTACGGGCAGGCGTTTCAGAAACAGCAACACGGTTGGGAAGAAGGACGAAAACAGCACCAGAAAACCGTACCCCTCCACGAGCATCCCGAAAAAAGGCCACCCCACGAACACCAGGGACACGCCGCCCATGAACGCGGCGGTTCCTTTGCTGTTTCTTTTGAAAAATTTATACGTCCGCCGCGGGCCAATCGTCGTCGTGACACCGGAAAGAAACAAAACGTTCCCCATGGAAAGCAAACCGCGGTCGAAGAAAAGCATCACCCCGAGTAACGTGAACAGCACCCCGAAACTGGTTAACCCGATGCCGATCTCTGTGGGTGGAAGATGGGTGCGCAGGTAGGGACGAAGCGGGTGAGTTAAGAAGTGTGTGATGCACGGCAGAACAGGGGCTGGAAACAGTGCATAGGAAATCGGCCCCAGGTTCGTGGGAAGGAGTTGGGAGGACATCGGGAGCGTAGCGACGACGGTCGTCTCGACGAACCCTCATTCCATTCATGCCAGCCGTTGGGGTGCCGGGTTTTGGGGATGGGTGGGGACGCGACCGCGAGCACGCACTTTGTTTATCGTCCATGATGGCCATCTCGCCTCCGCGTTTTCTCGGACGCGACACACGCTATGGGCGCGTCGGGTGCGGCGCGCGCCGGGAACTGATGAGAAGACTCTCGGGTCATCAGGTTCGGAGCCGCGTCCCCACGCCGGCCCACATCGAGTGTCTGTCCCTTTTTTTTCAGAGAATCATTTTCCCCGGCTCCCAGTGAAAGTGGCAACGCGGATTTGTTGAACGCA
>Ga0222633_1000093_pt1 | contig 93923 bp, 98 predicted proteins | sample AntAcemetageno48_FD_179816 | JGI IMG/M metagenome (GOLD analysis project Ga0222633, IMG submission 179816) | Saline water microbial communities from Ace Lake, Antarctica - #48 | ecosystem: Environmental > Aquatic > Non-marine Saline and Alkaline > Saline | place: Antarctica: Ace Lake | collected...
CGCTTTTCTTCGCCATCGCCACCCCCCCCGACCCCACCCCGCCCGCGAATTCGTCCAGGTAGTACTTCTGCAAAAGCGTCCTGGCGTGCGGCGAGTGTCCGACGTCCTCGAAATCCTGCGTGCCGTCCTTCCCCGCCGCGCTTAACATGATCTCACCGCCACCGGGGTGGTCGTCCATGAATGGGGTCACGTCGTACACCTTGCCTGCGTTTCGTGAGGAAGAGAGGAAGGGATGTGGGTCAGTGCGATGACTCGGTGTCAAGGAATCAATCCGGGTGCGTCGGTGTCGATGCCGCGGTGTCGATCGCGCCGCGGGCAAAATTGAAGACAAGGAAGCGACGCAATCGACTTGCGCAAAGTGTCCCCGGCGCGTCAGTCGTGTCACGACACGCGCACGTACCGTCGATAACGAGCCACAGGTCATCGATGCTGGAGTGCTTTTCCACCTCGTCCATCTTGATCCCCTTCACCGGTATCTCACTCGCGGTGTCTTCAGCCATCCCTGCCGTTGGGTCGACAACGTGCGCGCGCGTTTGAGTCTGCCTTTTTGGCCACGGCTTCGACGACGTTTTTGCTTTCAAACGTGCACAGGCTGTCGAGTTCGTTACACTCGACTTCCACGGGCGCGGCGGCGCTTCCCGCTGCTGTCTCCGCCTCCGGGCCTTCACCACCCGGAGGCGGTGAAGGTCGCGCGGGTGGCATGACCAGCGCGGGGGAAAACACCACGTCCCTCCCCCCGCCCCCGCCCTCACCGCCCCCGCCCTTCTCAAGCGGCATAGGATGCGAAGATGCTTCCGCGTGCGCGTACTTCGACGTTTCCGACCGAGAGATCGTGACGAGCCTGGGGATCTTCGCGTGCATGGGGGCTTTCCTGCTTGTGATTTTCGGGGCGATTCGACACAAAGCGCCGATATTCTTCGGACGACGGCGGTTGCGGAACCTGGTACGCGCACGACGAGGCACCCTGGAACGCGTTCGACACGCCAAGGACGACGACGACGTTTTTTGAAGCGAGTTTTGGTACCATTCTTTTGGTACCCATCCCACAACGTTCGTCACACATCCCCAACCACCCGTCCACACCCACCCACCACCCGTACCTAACCCCTCCCCCATGTCCCCCCGACAAATAGACGCACCGCCCTCCCCCCATCCCGCGACCCGACGGAACTTGGAGCGACGCCGTTTTCGGGTGGATGACGCACGTGCTGCGGGTGCCGGACAAGGTGAGTATTTCCCATTTACCACATTCCACCGACTGAATGCCCATACGAGACTGACACTTTCTTTTGTATCTTTAGGAGCTCGTGGCGACCGCCGGCATCGACGCCCTGGCGTTCATCCGGGTCTGTCAGTTTGGCATCCAGCTGTTTTTCCCAATCACAATCGTGAGCCTGTGCGTGTTCCTCCCGACGCACGTTAGTGGTACCGGGCTTGATCAAGAGAAAGCGGCTTTCGTCGAACTCGGCGGTGAGCTCGGGGCGCTACGAAGCGGGTTGAACAGCCGGCTGATGCGCACCACCGCCGCAAACCTCACAAACGGCGACCCCGTGATGTGGCTGCACGTCGTCGCGACCTGGTCAATAGTCGTCTACGGAACCTGGTTATTACGAAGGCACACGCGGACGTTTGCGCTGCTTCGGCAGCTGTACCTCACAACCGCCGGTACGGGGCTTTCCCACTGAACATGTTCCGCCTACCTGATTGCCCCGTACCAGAAGGGACGGTTATTCCCTCTAACTGTTTACGTAATACACATCACGACCGACTGACACTTTCGGCTTTTAACTCAGGGGACACGAACCTTTGGCGCGCGGTGCACATGCCTACCACTATTTTGCAGCAGATGCTAGTGCAAGGCCGTGAGGTGCAAGTGGAGATGGACGTCGGGGCGATGCGCGCGCAAGTCACTGAGAGCAACGCGTTACGTCAAAGCGGGTCCCCAAGAAGAGACCACCAGGACGACGAAAGAGACGACGACGACGACAACGACTCGCGCGGCGACGTCTCGGGCGACGAAATCGGCGACCCCGGCGGTCGTCGCGACAAGACCGAGCACAAAGCAACCTCGTCGCCTACGAAAAAGTTTCACGAGGACTTGCACATGAATTACGGCCTCGGCGTTTCGTCGTCCAAACACGGCAACGCGCACGACGACGGGTTCGAGTTTGACGTCGTGGGTGTCTCCACGAGTGGCAGCGCGGGTAAATCGAGGTTCCACCCCCGGAACTCTTACACTCCTTTGCCCCCCCAAAACGACGAATCCGTCGTGGTACTCGTTCCGCCATCCTCGGAAGAAAGGAAGGGACACGCGAAACGAAACAAACCTCGATCCCCCACCGCGCGCGCGTCCCTCAACGCGGGGGGGAGCAACCCGTCCACCTTCCATCCCGGGTTCCAAGATGACATGGCGGATACCGTGTTCGCCAGCGCGGGGAAACACGGTGCCCGAAAAGGCAGCGCGAACACACACGGGTTGATGCGGCTCACGAACCGAGGCGAACACCGGGAACCGCGGGTGGGGGGCATGTCCATCGAAGCCATGGCGTTCCTCGCCACGCCGATGTTCAACAACGGCAACAAACACGTGGTGTACGACAGCAACTCAGTCGGGATCGCCAACGCGGGAGGGGTGAAAAAACAGACAGGTTTGCCGGGCGTGTTGGATGACGGAAGAGGGAGCGGGAAAGGCGTGGGCGCTACGTCTGGGCCCACTTTGTTACCCACGCGCGAGCGCGTGCCGACGGTTTTCGAAGCCACCGACGAAGGCGCGGACGGAGGCGGGCCTTTGGATTCCGTTTCGCCGCGAATCAACTCGTCGCCCGCCGGTGACCGGGATGAACGCGACGGCCTGTTTGCGGCACGACGAAGCCGCGGCGGGATGAAGGAACTGAAGAACAACATCAAAGGTTTGCGGAAGCAACAAGCGGCGAAGGCGAAGGCGGCGGCTTCGAGCGCGAGCCTCGGCGGATGTTTTGGGGAAAAGATTGAGTCTTTGATTGGCGCCTCAGCGGCGACGCACACGGCGCAAATGGCGGGCTTGGCGAACGCTGGGTACGAAACCCCGGGTTTGGCGCGCGGGAACTCAGGAGTAAATTTGCGGCAGGTTTCCGTATTCGAGCTCACGGAACACCGCGCGGATCGACGAGTGCAACCGGATGGAAGCCCTTTCGTTTCGACCGCGCCGACGCCGGCGCAGGCGAGAACTCCCGAAATTTCCTCGTCGCAAGAACCCGTTCCCGAAACCTCCGCGTCGCCGTCGCCGCCGAAACTCACGCCTTCCAAAAAGAAACTGAAGGTACCGAAAGGCATGCGCATCGGACTGCAGGCGGCGAAGGCGAAACGGGACGGCGCTAAGAGGGACGCGGTTGGGGATGGGGAAGCGGCGGTTGGATTGAAAAAAACGGTTGGAAAAACGGTTGGCGAACCAACAGGACCGGGACCCGTGGTGGAGTCGTATGACGACCAAAGCTTCGGCGGTACTGGCGGCGAACGCGCGCGCGGCGGCTCCGTCGGCGGTAACAGCGGCGCACCCTTGGCACGAAGCAGTGAGCCGCTCTTGATCGGTTCCATCGTCGCCCCCGCCTCTGCGGGAGGCCCAGGTGTGGTGACATACACCCGGCCGCCCACCGTGTACAGCGACAGGGACGGCGTCCCCACTGTGTATTTCGGCCCGGACGGAGGCGAAGGCTCTATGGCGGCGGCGGCGAGCGCGGCGGTGCGGCGAGGCGCGTTTGGCGATACCGGGTACTTGGAACGGGTACGACAAAACATAACCGGCGCCGTTCCGATCGTCTCCGCGGGGATTTCAGGCAGGTACGTATTGGTATTGCGCGTTTCCCAAATCCCGCCTCCCTGTTTGCCCATACACGACTGACACTTTCTTTTATTTATCTCAGTGCGCCTAGTTCAGGCCAGACCACCCCTTCCTACACATCACCTCCAAGGGGGGGTACCCGAGGATCCCAGCCTCGCGCCGCCGCTAGACCCGTCAACGCGGGTCCCCACGCCGGCGGCGTCCCTTTGTTCCACCTGGACACGCGTTTGCACGTCATCGCGCCTGCCGAAGTTCCCATCCCGGTCGTCTCGACAAACGCCAACGACAAAACCAAAGACGCAAAGAAGAAATCGAAACACAAACGCAACAGCTCGTTACCCACGAAGGAGTACCTCGCGACTCTTGGGTTTGGGGGCGTGGGGTTGGACGAGGCTTTTGATTTAGGCGGCAACCGAACGAAACAGCTGAAGGCGGCGGAGCTCCGGGAGGCTGAGCGCGAACGGCTACGGCGCGACGCCACCGCGGTGTTCGGCGATTCGGGGGGTTCCTCCGCGCTCGCCGGCCCGGGGGGCGTTTCCGAAAAACCGATTTCCAAAAACGCAACCGGCTTGCGCCTCGATCGCATTCTGAGTAACACGGGACACAAAACCCCAGGCGGCGGCGGCAGGCACGTCCGGCACATGTCATCCGGCGCCGCGCTTGGCCGGTCAAGCAGCGCGCACGACCTCGGCGATCCGTTTTCGTTTTCGCGCGGCGACGGTACCGCGGCAGGCGCCGTGAACGGGCTACACGACCGAAGCGGTGTCGTCACGACCTTGCACGACCGCGTCGTGCACCACGCCTCCAAGCTGACCGCCGCCGACCTCGGCAAGGGCAACACCCTGTTCCCAATCGACGACATCGCGCACGGCGCGGTTTCGCCGTTGTTAGCGAGCGACGTGAAGCGGGTTTTGGAACACGTCGCAGACGCGCACCGCAACCGGCACCGGCGCCGGGAAAGCGCGGAGAGCGGAAGTGTTGGGAGGTACGTGTTGCGCGTTTCCCAAATCCAGCCTCCCTGTTTGCCCATGCAAGACTGACACTTCCTTTTCTTGGTATCAGCTCTCCATCGCACTCCAGGAACAACTCGTGGCGTGACTTGTCGGGTGTCGAAATCACCGGCGGTAACACTTCTGGCGGGACGAACTCGAACGAGGCAAACGAGGGTCACGGGTTGGACGGCGGCGTTCCGGGTGGCGATTTACAAAATGTAAACACTCGCGAGCCGTTTCCTCGGAAAAAAAAACCCTCCGTGGAGGACGCGGATTTCTTCGACGGGTGGGTGGATGTTCCCGACGGCGTTGTTCCCGACGTCGCTATTGACCACGACTGGTGGTCCGGTTTGAACATCGACGACGAGTCCGAGGATGAGGATTTTGACGGGATTGACAAAAGGCACGCCAAGGACAGGTGCGTATTGGGCCTTTCACCAAATACCAATACTGTTTGCCCATACAAGACTGACACTTCTTTTTTACAATCACAGGTTCGAGTCCTACTACGTGCACCCCTCTAACGAGGACTACGAAGGCAGCCGGCACGGCGCCGCGGATTCCACGAGGACGTCGAAGGCCCCTGACGATTCAACGGATTCGTGGAAAGCACCGACCGCGAATCAGATGGATTTAATGGAACGCGGTGATTTGAATCCAAACTCACCGGACGCCACGGCGAGCGCGGCAAAGGGCGCGGCGCGGGCGGCGCGCATGGTGGAGATGCCCGTACGTAGTGTATTTTACCAAATCCCAAGACTGCACTGTTTGCCCATACAAGACTGACATTTGTTTTTTACAATCACAGGTCCCGGACGTCAACGCCCGGCGAACCGTGAACACGTACGACCCTGATTCGCAGCGGTTAGTTTCGGTGTGGGCGGCGAACTACACGGTTTTGATGACGGACCTCGTACCAGTGCGCCAGGGCGACGGCAGCGAAAAGTTCCCCACGGAAGCCGTGGAGGCGATGTTCGCCAATCTCTTTCCGGACGAGTTCAGAGGGATCATTCCCGTGTTTGACCACCGGCCAGTGGACCGGTTGTTAGGTAAGGGCCTTTCCCAACCCCAAATCCCGCCTCCGCGTTTGCTCGTACAAAGACTGACACCTTTTTTTTCCAAACAGACCAACGCGACGAACTGCTAAACATTCTGAACAAGCTCACCGAAAAGCAAAGACGGAGTTACCAAACCACGTACACGAAACGGGACTGGCGGGTCATGACCTCCGTGGACGCGGCGAGGGACGATTTGCGCCGGTGCGAACAGGCGGTTGTTTTGGCGAGGGAAGCCGTGCTTGCCGGGGACCCAGGTGCGTACCGGGCCTTCCGCCAAATCATAGACGACTGTTTACCGCCCCTCTTTGACTGTTTCAGTGCACTACTAGTAACAATTACCAGTACTGGCAACTGCGTAATACATCACAAGTGCACTGTTCGGCCCGATTACTCTAAGTAGACTGTTCGGCCCGATTACTCGGACCCCAATCCCCCATACAGTACACCCATACTACTCAAGACTGACGTCTTTTTAAACATCCACAGGCCCGTCGTGCTTCGCTGTTTTCGCCACGCAGAAAGCCGCCGCGGAGGCGGCGCAGTGTCTGTTACACAGCGGGAGCCGGCGAAACTTCCGTGTGCAGCCCGCGCCCGGGCCGGACAACGTTAACTGGCAGACGTTGCTTTACCGACGGGAACAGGTGAGGGCGTTTCCCGACTCCAAATCATAGACGACTGTTTGCCCATACTCGTCCTGCGAAGGGACGTCTTAAAGATGCTCTGACTGTTCAGACCGATTACGGTGACCGTTGTCCATACAATGTCCAATGCACGCGATACACGCGACTGACCTTTTCCTTCACCAATCACAGTCCCTACGCCGAATAGTGTTAATAACCCCCTTGGTGCTTTTCATCCTTTTGTTCCCCTCCGGGATCTTCACCGTGGGCGTCGCGAGCGCGTGCGTCGGTGAGAGCCCGGGTTCCCTGGAGTGGTACTGCAGGTGCGTATTTGTATTTCCCAAATCCGCCCGACTGTTTGCCCATACAAGACTGACACTTTCTTTTTACAACCGCAGCGCGGATGCGGCATGGTTTAAAATTTTGATCTCCGGTTTACTCCCCCCCGTGTTACTCACGCTGTGGGAAGTTTTCGTGGTTTCGTTTTTCCTGATGTACTGCGTGCAGGCGCAAAACGTGCACGCCAGTTGTTCCAGTACGGACCGACGGTTTCTCAGGTACGGCCTTGGGGCTTTCCCAAATCCGCCACACACTGTTTTATCTCTCAGCTGGTGACTGTTGTCCATACATCGCGATATACAACACTGACACTTTTCGGTCACAATCTCAGGTACTACTTCGTCTGGGGATTCGTCAACGTTTTGTTGGGCGGCATCACCGGTGAGTTTGTATTTCCCAAATGCGTCAACACACTGTTTTACCGAAGCTGGTGACTGTTGTCCATACATTGCGATATACAAGACTGACACTTTTCTTTCAGGTGGTGCGCTGACTAGCTTCGCGCAGCAAGCCCTAGGCCAAGACAACACCACGTACAGCATCCAGAAACACTTAGGCCGCGTTTTGCCGATCAGCAGCAACTTCTTCCTGGTGTTTGTGTTTTTTCGCTCCGTGTACTTGCCCATACAGCGGTTGATTCTTCCGCACCCCGGAATAATCTGCTGGGCGGTACGGCGGTACCTGTGTGTTTTCGGGTAAGTATTTCCCATGTAACACATTCCGCCGACTGATTGCCCATAGAAGACTGACATTTATTTTATTTCAATCAGGTGCGCGGTGACGAAACGAGACCGGACGGTGAAGTACTCCCCGAGAGGGATACGAATGGGACGCGAGGTTGGCGTGTTTCTGATGGTGCGTATTACCCACCCACCACGTTCCGCCTCTGCGATTGCCCATACTCGTCCTCCGAAGGGACTATCACGACCAGAAGGGACTATTCCCTCGGACTGTTTCCTCATACTAAGGAGTACAGATACCCTTTCCAATCCCTCATACCAATCCCTCATACACATGGCCGAGAGACTGACCCTTTCCTGTGAATCGTACAAGGTCGCCATGCTTGGTTTGACGTTTTGTTTAACCGCCCCGATGATCGCCCCCGCGTGTTTGCTGTTTTTCGTGGCGAACTTTGTGGTGTGGCGGTACCACACTTTATACGTGTACGAAAGGGGATGGGAAAGCAACGGGTCGATGTGGTTCACGGTCGTGGAGCTGGTGGTTTGGTCACTGCTCGTAGCGCAAAGCTTCACCTCCTGCGTCTTGTTCAGCAAGCAGGCGTACTTGGAAGGAATCGTGCTGTACATCACGGTGCCGTATTACCTGTACAAGTACATCGTGTCCGTGAAAGCCGAGTTTGGCAGCGGGAACAGGTCCGGCCTTACGTGTTTCCCAAATCCGACACACCTACGTTTACGGAACCTCTTTCACGGTTTTACGTCCACGCCCGTCATAAAAAGGAAGTACAACACACACGGCACAAGTGCCCTGTTTTATCTCTCAGCTGGTGACTGTTCCGACCGATTACGGTGACTGTTGTCCATACATCGTCCAATACATCGCGATATTCGCGACTGACACAAATCTTTTCCAAAAACAGCTGGAGCGTCCCGTTGGGCGAAGCGGCGAAAGCGCCGCCCGCGGACTTTTCCGCGGAAATTTACACGCACCCAAGTTTAAGACCCGCCGCCATGGGGTGGCACCCTGATGTGGGGAAGGTGTGGAGGGGGTACCCGGGAGTCGCGGTGAAGCACACGCTGTAGAGAGACGGTAGTTTTTGAAAAAAGAAATTATTTCAAGTCGACAATCAGCTTTTCAACTTCATTTGAGAGCAGTCAACGATTTATTTTATTCGCAAGACGTTGGTGCCCAATTTCCCGAATTAGGCATCATTCCGTCTCCGTCTCCCGTCTTCGTCGTCACAGGCGGAACGCGTGAGTCACGTCCCGTCGCGGGTCCTGGGTTCACGCGATGGCGTCGCGTGCGCCACCTGTGACTGGCGCTGCGGAGGGGGCGCATGAGGCGTCGTTCGAGTCAGGGGCGGGTAAAGAACAGATGGATGCCTCACAAAAACCGATGGTGGATTTCACCGGGTTCCGCGCGTGGTTGCCTCGCGCGGACACGCGCTTGGGTCGCGTCATAGGCACGGCGCTTTCTGAAGGCGGCTTCGCCGTGTACGGCACGCGAGGCGGCGGCGAGGAGCTTCCCTTCTGCGTGGAGACGTTCGTGGCGTCCACGGAGTTACACAACCCGAAACACGAACTCGCGCGCCGGGAAAGTTTCCGCCAATCGCGGTTAGTGGTGGCTTGTTTGCCCGGCGACGCCAACGAAATCGCGGCCATCGCGAAGTCCATGATTGCCCAGTTCGAGACGGACGCGATGGTAAGGTCGCTAATCCTGGTGTCACCCCCGAACACCAGTGTCGTGGGGGTGGGTTCCGGTGATGACTCGACCAACGCATCAATCTCATCGTCACACGCTTCAAAAAAGAACTCGAGTGGAATCTGCGGCGTATCTAAATCGGCGGAGCGCACCGCGCTGCGCAGCGCCGTTCCTGGTAAATTAGAAGTCACCGTGATTCGGCACGGCTTGCTTTACGGCGAAGGCGAGTTTTTTGTGGGTTTGCTTGGGATCATGAAATCCGCTTGGGAAGGTAAGCCGGTGCCCGTTTTCGGAACCGGGACAAACAAACTGAAAACGACGCACGTTACGCAACTCGCCGAGGCGGTGCTGCGCGTCGCGGGGCGGGTGTTTCTGCCCCCCCGCCCGGTCGCTTTGTCGGTTGCGACAGATTCAAACAAAGAGGATGCTCCGAAAGATTCAACTGAAGAGTACGCTAAAGGCGCAACTCAAGGCGCAACAACTGAATGTTCAACGGAACAGACACCATCGGGAAGAAGGACCGGTTCGATTCCAGCGGTCGTCGCCGTGTGCGACGACTCCCCGACGACGCAGATTGAAATCGCGGCGACAATCGCGAAGCGGTTCGCGGTTCCGTTACGAAAGTTTCCGGCATCCAGGGCGTTCGTTTGGTGTGTCGGGGACGAGGTCACAGCGGCGCACTTTGAAAGAGCCGTTCCAGGGTTGACGACTTTGGAGGATTGGAGTAGCGGAGTGGAAACGTTGTTGTTGCGGTTCGAAGACGACGAAGAAGTTGAGAAAAAGAAGTTGGAACTTTTGAACGACTCGGGAACAACTCGCGACGAAAACAAACTCGATGCGAGTATGTTTGGAAGAGCACGGTCTGTTCTGGGGGTATCAACGTCACGTCGAAACGCTGATTCCATGGAAAGCGAAATGAACGATGTCACCGAAGCGGTCGACCAAACCTTTGCGGCGTCCGTTCGTTTGTACCGCGAACACTTCCCTGACGCGTGTTCTGAAAACTGGATCGGTTTCGCCAAATCACACTTCACGGAAGGGTTCGGCGGTTTCCGGTTTCGAAACGCGCATTTAGGAGGACTGGGAGCGCCCGTGGAGGCGCCGGTGGAACCGTTATTCAAGGATGACCCCGGTGCTAAGGACGGCGAGACGGACGGCAACGACAAATCGACGGGAAAACAAGGAGAAGGCGCTGACGGCGAAACTCGCGATGAAACTGGGGAAGAACCAGAAACCGAAGAGGCGACGTTTTGGGAACTCGCCCCGGCTCCAATCGGCGGCGCCCCGGACGTTTTCAAGCAGTTCATCGACGTAAACGGCCTTAGCCCTGTCCGAGTCATTTTGCGAGGCCCGCCCCTTTCGCGCCACGACGAGTTGGTACGTATCGGGCCTTTCTCAAATCCCGCCTCCCTGTTTGCCGATTGTCCCGAGTAATCACGCAATACACATGGCCCGAAAGACTGACACTTTTCTTTACACGCACAGGCGAAACAAACCGCGAAACGGCACGACGTTCCGTTGCTGACGCCGCAAACTTTGGTGCGCGTTTACCTTCCCACCGCCACCGACGAACTCCGGACGCGGTGCGGGGACCCTACGCTTCCGAGTGACACGAACGAAGGGGATGAGGGTGAGGAACCGGAAACGGCGGCAGGAGAAGGAACTGACTCAAAACCCGAGCAAGACCTCGAGTTAACTCCCGAGGTACTCGCCGCGAAAGCGGCGGTTGTTGAAGAAAAGGCGGACGCAGACGCGGTTGCGTTATTCTCGAACTTGGACCCTGCGTTGAAACGCGAGTTACTGCAACACGCGCTTGACACTCCTTCGGTTGGCAAGTTTGGATACGTCATGTCCGGTACGGAGTTACCGTTGAACGACCCCGAGACGCGCGCAACACTTTTCACGCACGTTCCGCCGCGCCCGCTCTTGCGACTCAAGGAGGGCTGGGATAAAACACGTTTCGAAGCCGGGAAGGGCGGGGATGATCCGGCCTCTGGTGATACCGGGGACGGGGATACACCGTCCCTCGAACCGGACGAACCCGTGGAACAACCTCCCTACCCCGAAGAGACGGACGAGGAGGCCGAGTCGAGACGCGCGCTACACCCGACGAGGGCGCCCAACTTGAATTTCCGCCTCGTGTTCACCGACGGAGGTTTGTATTGCAAAAATGTTGGCAAAAACGACCCGGGTGGGTACGCGGCGTACGTTGCGTGGGCGGAAACGGAGGATGCCGCGCTGGATGCGTACGAGCTCGCCGTGGAGCAGCGAAACAAACTCGAGGCACAAAAACAGAAAGACAACGACGCAAAGAGGAAAGCCGCGAAGCACAAAGGCGAGGCGTTCGTGGAGGTACCTTTGAAGACAGAACCTGCAATCGAACAGGTGGAGACGGACGAAGTTTCCAAGTGGCTTTGCGTTGACCACGGCGTTGCGCGAATCGATATCGAGGCGTCAGGTACTGATTCGTCGCGTTTGCGAAACGCGAGCAAAGCGCTTGGCGATCGCGCGCGGAACTTTCGCGGGTTGGTCGACGACGAACACGACCCGCTCGAGCGTGCAACGTTGGAGGCAGAGATGGACAAGGTCGAATTTGAAAGAGCCGAGGATGCTATTCGAGCTGAACGCTTGGAACGGTCTAAAGACCTGGTAAAAAAACGTAACAAGGAGTTACACGAGAGGGAAATGGAAACGCTTCACCAAAGGAGCGCTTCGCTGCGGCGGTACCTCGGCGAGACGGTCATGCCCACGGTGACTGACGCGATTTGCGCTTTATCAAGACTACGACCTGATGACCCTGTTGAAGCGCTTGGGGAATGGCTCCTGCGGCTGGATAAACAAAACGAGGAGGAATACGAAGCGTCGCGTCTCGCGGAAGAGGTGATGGAACGCACTTTGTTGGAGGACGAAAAACTTCGCGAAAAACAACAGAAACTGGAAACGTCGCGGCGCAAAGCGAGAGAGGCGCTCGAGACGATCAAACCGCGGTCGGTGGTGCGTAAAACGATTGTCATGCCGCGGCGAACGGTGAGGTTAGGGTCGACACAAACCTCGAAAGCGGGGTCAGTGGCTGGTAGCGCAGTGGAAGAGTAATTGATACTTTAATAACTGCAGTTTGTTGTGGGTACGACGTAGAAAAAAAGCTCAAGTCGTCTGATACTCAAGTCAATCTAGTTAGCTCGATGTTAGATAAAAAAACCCAAGTCACTACCTATTACAGGGTCACTTTCGCCACGCCTGAGGCGACATTTTTCGCGAGCCATTTTTCGTGCGCCGCTTTCTGAGACGAGTGCGCCTTTGCGAGTTTTTTCCGCTGCGCCTTGGCGACCTCTTCGCCGTCTTTCGTTTTCGTGGGAATTCCGTCTTCGTCGTACTCCGAAAACACCCCAGAGTACTCGCCGAGCTTGAACATCTCAGCCGGGTCGATTTTCGCGGCGGCTTCTTTTTCCGCAAGCTTCCGCACCGCTTCTTCCTTTTTCAACCTCGTCTCGCTCTCCTTCTTTTGCTTTGCCTCCGCGTCGCGTTCAAGTTCCTTCCGCAGCGCCTCTTTGTCGGTCATCTTCCACAACGCCCCGCCTTCCTTGTCATCCAGCTTGACGCCAAGGTCGGGCAACCCCACGTCCCGTAGGTTATCGCACGCGCGCATCAGCTCGGACTTAGTCGCGCCCGCCATGGTGAGTGATCGAATTTCATCCCGAAATTTGATAATCAAATCAAGCGCGGGGGCGAGGGTTTCTTCAGATGAAACACCACCAGAACCCTTGGCTTTGTCCGCATCCGCGCCGATTTCCCCAAAACCTACCTTTGAGCTGGTTTCTGCCACACCCAGGCAACACAGAATCGTGGTTACGTACCTCGCCGCGGAGTCGATTAGCAGGGGGCGGATGTCTTTTTGTGAAACCTTCCCTAAATACACGTTCGTCGCCCCAACCAAATCTTTCAACGCCTTGATAACCGCCGGCGTGTTGATGTTATCAACCATCGCCGCGTGCGTGCGTGCGTTTGACGTGTCAATCGCAGTCGACAAAACCCGTTCCTCGTCACCCCAGGTGTGTTCCTGCTCCACGGAATACCCACCCGGGGTACGCCGCATCACGCCTTTGACGGCGTGGAAAAACTCCACGAAGACTTGGCACGATTAACCCCGAAAGTGTCAGTCTGGTATATCGCGATGTGTATGAGTAAACAGTCAGGGCAGAGGTAAGACGTCCCTTCTGGTACGAGTATGGGCAATCACCTCAGGGAGGCGGAACGTGTGGAACGTGGGAAATACACTCACCTTTCTCAACCCCCAAGGCTTGGTCCATCTGTTTGAACCCGACCACGCTCCTTTCTCCAGACGTACCGTCCACCCCCTCCACCGGGGTCAAATCCATCGGGTCGGACCACTGGTGAATGAGAAACAAAAACCGCACTTGCCGCGCGGTGTACATCTTGAGCGTGGCGCCGATGGTGATGAAGTTTTTCAAGGACTTGCTCATCTTCAACCCGTCGATGTGCAGGTGCCCGGTGTGAATAAACGTGTTGACCCACTGTTCGCAGTCGAAGAAAGCCTCTGATTGCGCGAGCTGGTTTTCGTGGTGCGGGAAGTTCAAGTCGATGCCTCCGCCGTTGATATCGACGGTCTCACCAAGCACGTCCGAACACATCGCGCTGCACTCGATGTGCCACCCCGGCCTTCCCATTCCCCAAGGGCTGATACCAATAAAAGAAAGTGTCAGTCCCGTGTTGGGCGATGTATGGACAAACAGTCACCAGCTTCGGTAAAACAGTGTTGGGATTTGGGAAAAAACACACGTACCTGTCCCACGCCGGTTCCCCGGGTTTCGACTTCTTCCACAACACGAAGTCGTTCTCCGCGCGCTTCTCCGTGGCGTCGCCGCAAAGCGCGCCCTCCCCGTCCATCGCCAGCTCCAGGTTCTCAAGCGCGCTTTTGTTGAGCTTGGCGTACTTGTGCTTTTCGTTTTTTTCGAAAGTCGGGACGTCGAAGTACACCGAACCGTTTGACGCGTACGCGTATCCGCGTTCGATGATCTGATACCAATAAAAGAAAGTGTCAGTCTTGTGTGGGAACACAGGGAGGCGGGATTTGGGAAAGACAACACGTACCTGTTGTATGTACGACACGATCTTATCCGTGTACTCCGACACTCTGGTCAACATATCCGGTTTCAAAACCCCCATCAAGCGCATGTCCTCCATGAACTCCGCTTCGAAGCGGTGCGCCAACTCGAGGTACGCGCTTTGAATCCCCCATTGCTTTGATAGGTGGTGGGTGGTGTTACCGGCTTCAGCAGAAGCGGAAGGTACCAAAGAAGGATCGGCGAGACGGAGTAACTCCGCCAAGTCGTCGGTCAACCTTTCCTGTTCACCCAAGCTTTTCTCCCCCGACGCTAAAAGATCTTTCAACGGTTGCGCTGCTTTTTGGACACTCTCGTTGCCTTTGAATTGCTCAGCCCCCGCTTCAACAAGCACCCCCTCCGACCGCCTTAGGTGCGCGCGCATCACTATCTTGTCATCAATGTCAGTCACGTTCATCACGAACCGCACATCGTATCGGAAATACGTGGACATGACTTTCCGCAGGACGTCGAAATTGACGTAGTTCCGCGCGTGCCCCATGTGCGCGCTGTCGTACACGGTGGGGCCGCAGATGTACCACCCCACGCGGTTGCCGTCCAAAGGCACGAACGGAACCTTAGTGCGCGTGAATGTGTTCAACAAACTCGGGCCGTGCCGTCTCGGGCCCTCCGCTTGCGCGGCGGCGGCTTGCTCAGGTCGCCACCACGAAGTGGGGGGGTGGCACGCGCAGCCGGGGCCGAAGGGAGGGAAGGATGGGGGGGCGGACATGTTTAACGTCTTTACTTAACTATTGGCACCGACGCTTAACCGTTCGCTCAAAAACACAGAGAGACGTCTCAAGTCCGTGTGCGCGAGGGCAATGCGATGTCGGCGATCGCGAATGCGATCGATATCTGAAAAACTGTTGGATTTCCCGAAACCGAAAAGTTGGAAGAGCCGCCGCCTCCCAGCAGACACTCCGCGTAGCGCGCGAGACGTCCCGTGATGGCGGCTTCCCCTGGGCCAGGGGTCGCCCAGGTTGTCGCCCCTCCCGACCGCGTTTCTCTCGGCCACGCGGTCAACGCGCTGTACACGTCGCACGACCCAACGACGCGTTCCGCGGCGGACGAATGGTTGCAGTCGTTCTTAAGGTCCGACATCGCGTGGCCTTTGTCCATCCAGCTGTTGAGCAACGCCACGGACCTGACCTCACTGGAGGCGCTGTTCTGCGCCAGAGCACTGCACGTGTTGCTTCGCAAAAGCGTGGTGAAACCAAGGGCGACGCAAGCATCGCACGCGGTTTTAGTGGAAGATGACTGGGTGAACATGCGAAGCGCGCTGTTGGCGCTGGCGTGGAACTTTTCGGTCAAGGGTGTTTTGCCGAACGGAGGTGTGAACGGTGGTGCAAATGGAGGTGCAAATGGAGGTATGAATAGCGCCAATGCAAACTGCACGAACGAAGCCCCGCCGCGAACAGTCCTGACGCAGGTATCCCTCGCGATTTCCGTGCTCGCGTGTAAGATGGTTTCCTGGAGCGCCGATGGGATCGTTACGGATTTGATCACGCACTTCACGGGAATTGGAGAAAACGGAGACCGAATAAACGCGCCGACTTCGGCGAAGGAAATCGTGTCGCGGTGGATGGAGGGTAATACGCCGAACGACCCTGACCAACATCTAAGACTAGACACCGACCAACACGCATTCGGTGAACACCTGCTGGCCACCGCGGGCGAGCAGTGCTTGATTTCAATCCTAGCCGTGCTTCCCGAGTCGTGCCACAGCAAGGAGCTTTCGATTCACCCGGCGAGAAGGGCTGAGGTCGGGGAAGGACTGAAAAAAGCAGCCTCGCCAATCGTGTTCCCGACCCTGGATTTGCTAGCCGCCAAAGCGTTTGAAGGCAGTAATGGCGGTGGATTTCACGACACCGCACCTAAAGAACACCACGCAAGAGCCTCGACCCTAAACGCGTGCGCGGCGTGGTAAGTGTTTCTTTTCCCTAATCCAGGCACTGTTTTACCGAAGCTGATGACTGTTTGTCCATACATCGCCCAACACGGGACTGACACTTTCTTTTTACAATCGCAGGTCACTTTTCGCCGAAACCCAAAACGGGTCGTGTCCGTCGTTGGCGCTTTCGTTCGCGGTGAAAATTTTGACGGATACACACCAAAGCCACCCGGCAGCGGTGATAGACGCCGCCGTTACGTTCGCAACCTCCGCGCTGGTTGGAGCGGTGCACCGGGAGGGGCGACGCGCCGCGCTTGGGGAGGCGCTCACCGCGCTGCGAACTAAATGCGGCGGCGGTGTCGTTGGTACGGCTGCTGAAGATATCAACAAATTCGCCCGTTCCGCGGAACAGCGCGCGCGGTGCGCGGAAGTGCTTGCGAGTGTGGCTTGCAGAGCCGCGGAGCCTGCGCCGGTGACTGAAAAAGCAGCCCCCGACCCGTTCGGGGTGGGGAAAGACGCCGCGGGCGACCGGACCTACGTTCCGTACAAGGATTTCGCCAAGGCGAGGAAAGCCAAGAAACGCAGCGACAAGCGCGAGGACCGATTCGCGGCGGCGAGTGGCGCAAAACCGGCGCCTCTCGTTGGGTGTGACTTGCCGGTGCTTTGTTTTTGTCTAGACGCGCTGGCGGAGGCGATGCGTGGGGACAGCCCGGGCGGCGCGTCCCCTGCCGCGGCGCTTGAGCCGTGGACATCCATTGGCGCGGAAATAGAATCGCACAAAGCCAAAGGCGGGTACGTTCCGCCGATCGCGCGCGAGTTAATCGCCAGCGCCGGCCTCGTCGCGCGCGTCGCATCGACCGTCGTCCAACAGTGGTTCCCCAAGGATGGCCAGTCCACCGCAAACGACGGGAATCACGGGGACGGGGACGGGGGCGGGGACGGGGACTCGTTTGCGGACTCCGGGGATTGCGGGGACGCGGACGGGACCGAAGCTTCAACGAGCCGGGAAGACCTAGCGGAAGGTTTGCGGGACGTCGCGAGCGTGGTGGGGGCTGATTTGTTTTTGGGAATCGCGAGCGACGCGATGGCCGAGGCCTTATTGGTTTCAGAAAACACGGAAAACGTAGAAGGGTGCGCCTTCGTGTTGTTCGCCACGGCGCGGCTGGTGAGTATTTCCCAATCACCACATTCCGCCGACTGATTGCCCATATAAGACTGACATTTCTTTTATTTCAATCAGGTGACGAAGGCCGATTGCGTGAATTCGCAAAACGCGAAACGCCACACCACCCAAACCGTCGCCGCCGCGTGTTTGATTATCCAAACCGAACCATCCCCCCGGGCCGTGGAACTCGCCACGTGGATTTTAGGAGGGTTGGGGAAAGCAATCGGGGGGTGCGACGACGCGGGCGTGTTGCTGCACGCCATGGACGCGGTGCTGTGCGCGATGACGTCGCAGGTGCGGGGCTTTCTCATTTAACACATTCCGCCGCCGCGATTGCCCATACGAGACGTTAACCACTTTCTTCTTTCGTATCAGGTTATTTCAATAGCACGCGGCGCGTGCGTGGCGTCGATGCGCTTGGTGGAAACAAACGCGTGCGCGTTCAACGCGCCCGAGTTTGGGAACACGCGAGCCCGTTTGTTGGAAGCGTACAGGTACGGTATTGGGACTTTCCCAAATCATGACACACCGTTTACTTCCCTTCTTTGAGTATTTGAGTGCACTACTTGTGATGTATGTAGTAGTGTACTTGCTACTAGTGACATTTACTGGCGTACTGGCAACTGTTACAAATACATCACAAACGCACTGTTTTACCTCTCAGCTGGTGACTGTTCAGACCGATGGCCGGTGACTGTTGTCCATACATCGTCCAATACATCGCCCAATACAGTACACCCAAGACTCGGGACTGACCCTTTTCTTTCCCACTCGCAGAATGGGCGTGGTCTCCCCGCCGCTCGCCGAGCTGAGGCGCGGGCAAGAACCCGTGAGTACAATTTTAGCCAGGAGTCTGGCGTGCATCGCCGCGGCGATGGAACCCGCGGGCGATGCGACGCTCGCGGTGGCGAGCCTCGCCGCGCCGGCGGCGGCGTCGGCTTCGTCGGCGGCGGCGGCGACGATCGCGGCGTGTCACACGGCGGGTTCCGCGAAGGACCCGGTGTCTTTGGAAACCGCGTTTACCTCCGCATTGAACCACGCGCTTTCCCTGTACGTGTGTTTGGTGGAAACGAAGGTCGTGGTGCAGGCGCTTATGACGGCGTCGAAACGCGCGAGTGCGCATTGTCGCGAATCAACGACTAAATACACCAGCGCGTCTCCCACTGAAAACTGCGTCGCGCAGGTGCTTCGCGGTTCGGTTTTTCCCGCCGCGGTGGCCGCGGTGTCCGCCGCACGGCAGGCGCGGCCTCTTTTCAGTCACTGCGGGTTTGGCACCGACGCGGATGACGCGTTTGGTTCTCACCGCGTGCGTCGCAAGGTTTTCGGCAGCCTCGCCGGGAGCGGCGATATCGTGGCCGCCGCGGCGGATTTGACGCGGATTGTCGTGAAATCCAGCGCCATGGCTCGCGACGGAAACGGCGCCGCTGACATCTTCGCACCCGCGCTTCACCTCGCCGTCCAGGCGTTTACGGTGGACCAAACGTATCACCACCAAATGCTGTGGACGGTGGTGGACGCGTGCCACGCGGGCGATACGGGCGACGCGAAGTTCCACCAGGCGTCCGACGCGGTGCACGTCGTGTTGCGTTGCGCGTTCGCGGTGGACACCACCTGTACGTATTGCATTTCCCAAATCCAGGCACACTGTTTGCCGATTGTCCGCCCGTAATTACGTAATACACGCGGCCCGAAAGACTGACACTTTTCGTTCACAATCACAGCCTCCGTTTGCGAGAAACAGCGCGCCGCTGTTTTCTCGGTGGCGCGCGCCGCAATTCGCGCCGGGTGCCCTTGTTTGGCCGCCGGTTCCGAAAACGGCGGACCGAGTTTCTTCGCGGAAATAGCCCAGCACGCGGTCCAGGCTTTGCAGCAGCAAAGTTCCGGCGAACACGCGTTATACGCGTTACAATTCGCGAGCGACGTGGCGAGTGCGGCGTCGATGTTGGCGCCCGAATCGTACGCCCCCGGGCGAACGCACGCGCAAGCGGTCGCGGCGACCTCGGTGCACCCCGGGATGGGCAGGCTGGCGTCGGCGATGAGCGGGTCATCACACGTTGGTTCCGAGTTACCGGGCTGGCGGCGCTCTATGGTTGACGGTTCCCTTTCCAGTGTTCCGGGAAACGAATCGGTTGTCGCCGCGGCGGCGGCGTTTGCGTTGACCACGAAACAAACTCATTCCGAAACCGAACTTCCAATCGGCGCCCAGATCTTAAAACAAATGATCGCCTGCGCGTGCGGCCAAATGCCCCCGGGTTTGGTCACGGACATCTCCGCCGCGCTGTTCGTGGTGTGGGCGAGCTGTGGCGATTTTTTGTTCGGGGGGTGGCTCACGGACGCCCTGGGTGGGGACAAAAACGGGTTCCCGCGGCGAAGCACGACGATCGAACAAAAACGGTTCTTCGTGTGTGAGCTTTTGGCAATCGAAGACGAGACGGCTCCGGCGGCGCTGCGAGGAGTTCCGGTGGACGAAACGTCAGGGAAGATGGACTTAAGGCGGTTCAAACGCGTGGTGAAAGCGTTTTGCGGGGGGAAGAAGGTGGGGAAGTGATTATTTATAACGGGAAACAGGGCGAGCGTAGTGTGTAGGAAGTAGTAAGGTAGGAGATAGGCGTATAGCAAATGACGCCGAGCATCGTTACATCTTCCGAGGTTTTTTTATCCTCGGCACAACGACGCGCACACCACACCCGGACGCGATGTCTTCCGATGCGACGCATACCGCCATGCCGGACGACACGCGCGGTAACATCGCGACCGCCACCGCTCCCGCGGGCCTTGCCGCCGCGGGCGAGGCCATCCCCCACCTTCCCGACCACCTCGTCGTCGAGCACGTTCTCAGATCTGAGAATTTCGACGACCCCGCCGATCTCGCACGGCTCCCAGCGGTGAGCCGCGCGATGCGCGACGCGGTGGCGGCGACGGGGCTCGAGTTTGAAGAGCTTGGTGATCGTCGTGCCTTAGAGCTCGAATGCTTAAGCGCTGAAGCGCCTGCAAGGGGGTGGTCGCCTGTCGTGTCAAGAATACCTTTGTGAGGCTGCGGCGGGGAGTGGACAGCTCGAAGAGTTGAAGGTGTTGCGCGAGAACGGCTGGCCGTGGGACAAAGACACGTGCTGGAGGGCGGCGACGGGCGGACATCTCGAGGCACTGCAGTGGTTGCGCGCGAATGGCTGCCCGTGGGACGAGCAGACGTGTTATATGGCTGCGAGGGGCGGGCACCTCGAGGTGCTGCAGTGGGCACGCGCGAACGGCTGCCGGTGGAACGAGTATACGTGCTCGGGGGCGGCGAGTGATGGGCATCTCGAGGTGCTGCAGTGGGCACGCGCGAACGTCTGCCGGTGGAACGAGTATACGTGCTCGGGGGCGGCGAGTGATGGGCACCTCGAGGTGCTGCAGTGGGCGCATGCGAACGGCTGCCCGTGGAGCACGGGGACGTGCCATGATGCGGCCTCGGGCGGGCACCTCGAGGTGCTGCAGTGGGCGCGCGCGAACGGCTGCCCGTGGGACGAGCAGACGTGTTATATGGCTGCGAGGGGCGGGCACCTCGAGATGCTGCAGTGGGCACGCGCGAACGGGTGCCCATGGGATCACCATACGCTCGGAAATGCGAGACGTCTAGGCCATCTCGAGTTGGTAAATTGGGCGATAGCAAACGGCTGCCCTGAATAGTGAGAATAGAACGCATCATCAACAAAAACGCTGAACACAAACCTGATTTATGTTTTCGCTACGTCCTTCGGCCTCGCCCACACCGCGTGTTCGTGCCCCGTCGCGACGAGTTCCCTTTCGTGTCCTTCCTTGGGAATACGTTCGCGCTGCAAATCGTACCTCCGAGTTTCACGAACGTTGAACTGGGATACCGGGTGAGCTGAAACTTTTTACGTACGTCGTCCTTCCCGGATTGCTCGAGAAAAAAATTAAAATGACGAAGCTTCCGAGAAACTACCTGCAACGAAACAACGAACACGTCATTGTCTCTTCCACGGCCCGGAATGCGTCTGACGCTTGTCCGTGCTTCATCACGTGCGCTCGTTCCCGGCGTGACGTCGACATCCCCGCCTCAATCGTTGGCGCTCCAACGAGGTTCCGTCTCCGCGCGCGTCGTTACCGGTGCCTCGACACGTCATCCGCCCAGCGTTTTGAGGCTCGGCGTCCGTCGCGCTTTAGCCTTCACCGCCGTTGCGTTTGTGACCCTCGCCCCGCGCCCCGGCTTCGCCTCGTCCCTGCCCTTCGTCTCGGACGGCACCGGGTCCGACCCGAGCGGCTGCGCCCCGGTCGCGAGGGACTACTCGCCCGTAAGGACGTTCGCCACCAAGTCCGACTCAGGATCTCCAGATTCGCCCGACATGTCGGCATCCCTAGCTCAATACCCCGGCACCGCGTTGAGTCGCATGGAGAACGCGGTGGCCAGGGCGTCTAGTTTGACGGAAAACGAGTTATCACTAGACTGGGAACTCGTTAGGGGAAGGCTGCTATGGGCCGCGGGTTTAAGGGACCTGCGGGACGTCCCGAGCGGCCAAGGCAACACCGGCCACTGTTTCAACGATTTCAACCACGTGGACGCCACCACCATGGTGCTGGACGTGAGCGATAACGAAAACCGAGGCCTGGTGAACGGGATCGCGTTCGGGAACCGGCTAGGGCCTGGCATCCGGGTAGCGAGCGACCCAGAGCTAGGCCCAGGTGGGACGTGGTGTACGTGCGCGCAGGGCGGTGACGCGGAGCCGCCCGCGGATGTCGCGCACCTGCAGTTCCAATCCAAAATAGCGTGGAAGCTAGTTTGGGTTCCTAACGGAGACTTCTCTCGCTTCATCTTGGTCGATGACCAAGGTTTAGAGCTCGCCACCGGTGTACCAACCGGGAACACACCGCCCTTGCGCGAACGCGAGCATAACTTCCGCATGCTCGAGGGCGGGAGGTACGCCGCGGCGGCGCGGGAACGCGCGAACCAGTAGGAGTGCGGAGTCTACAACAGACGAGGCAATAAATAAGGTTTAAATACTTCGTCCTCTGCTACATGTACAATTGTAATACAGACATGATGGTGAAATTGAAACTACTAGAACGTGTTTCAATCAAAACAGTAATGCAGGGTCTCGTCTCTAAATACGTAGTCTTCTCACGGCGGTGCCATTGGTTTGTTCTCGTTCAACCAGGCCAACACATCCAGGTGGTCGGATTCAGAATCAGCACCAAACTTGCACCTCGACACGCAGTGCTGCCAGTCCCAAGGGCAGCCGTTCGCGTGCGCCCACTACAGCACACCAAGCTGCCCGCAAAACGCCGTGTTCGAGCACGTTTCCTCGTTCCACGGGCAGCCGTTTGTGCGCAACCACTGTAGTACCTCGAGGTGCCCGCCGTCCGCCGCCCACTGGCACGTACTCTCGGCCCACGGGCAGCCGTTCGCGTGCAACCACTGTAGCGCCTCGAGCTGCCCTTTGCCTGCCGCAAACGCGCACGTCATCTCGTTCCACGGGCAGCCGTTCGCGCGCGCCCACTGCAGCACCTCGAGGTACCCGCCGTACGCCGCGTACGTGCACGTCGACCTGCCCCACGGGCAGCCGTTTGCGCGCGCCCACTTCAGTACCTCGAGCTGCCCCCCTTTGCCGCGTACTCGCACACGCTTGACTCGTACACGGTACACTCGTTCAGACGACCTGTCTGGAGTTTGTGCTTAAGCGTGTCTAAGCACCCGCGCTCCGCTGCTTCCTCAGACGACCATTCCTTCACCCGAAGTCCCGTCGCATCCACAGCGTCGCGCATCGCGCGATTCACCGCGCGTAGCCGCGCGAGAACGATGGGGTCGGTGTCAGACCTCAGAATGTGAGTGACCACGACGTCTTGCGGAAGGCCTCTGACGCGTCGAAGTTGGGCGCGGGTGTCGCGGCATCACCTTCCGTGGGAGTATCGGTAGTACGTATCGCGTTGGAGGACATCAACGTCGGGTTGGTCGTCGTGTGGTTGGCGTCGTGCGTCTGTGGCGCGGTTCTTCGTTGTGGCTTAATCTTCGCGTCTTCGCGGACGAACGAAACTTCCTACCCAGTTTTCTACTCGACCTTTCCTGCTTTTTTGATGGTGCGAAATTAGCACCACCCAGTCGTCCGCCGCTCCGGAGCGCACACGCATCTGTTTGCAAATCGGACGCTTGTTTATTCTAGAACATGAGTATAGCGTCCATGCCTGCGTTTTTGGGCGCCGCAGGTCATGCGGAAGGCCTCATGTATGTCGTCACGCGGCACGATCCCCTCGAAAACTGAGCGTTTTCGGTGGTTTTCGGAAAATCTCGGTATGGGAAAATGGCCAAAATGGGAGCAAAAAAGCAGGAAAGGTCGAGTAGAAAACTGGGTAATCACGGAAAATACATTTTTATCGACAGAAAATTTGGCAAACCTGCGCGGAATTCGCTTTTGACAGAGGTGACGTGGCCCACGCTGGAGGCCTCGCGCGCGCGCTTTCTAAAGGAATCATGCGCTTTTTGCGAGCCACGTCGCCGCAACGGAAGGCGCACAGCGAAAGCGCGTTTTCCAAACGCGCGAGAAACTTCGTAACGTGCGCCACGTTACACTTTGTGCGTTTTTACTCATGTCACCATCACTTCCCCACGCACCTCCGTCCCACCCCAGCTACCAACATGACCACCATCGCCGCCCTCAACGTCCCCACCCTGCTCGCGCGGTCCACCACCGCGAAGCGTGACGTCCGCACGAACGCGTTCTTCCAGAAGAAGGTCACCGGCGTCGCCGCCGCGGTCCCCAGGGCTGGCCAGAAGTACGCCAACGTCGCCGCGGCCGTGGACGCGGGTTTGATTCAAGGCGTCGCGCCTTTCCCCGAAGGCATCGACGTGTTCGGGTTCTTCAACGACATCGACCAAGCGGAGGCTCAACGCTACGCGGACGTGGAAATCACCCACGGCCGCCTCGCCATGCTCGCCTCGGTTGGCTTCCTCGTGGGCGAATCCGTGGAAGGATCTTCGTTCCTGTTCGGTACGTAGTGTGTTTCCCAACACTGTTTGCCGATTGTCCAGAGTACTGTAGTCACTCATATTACGAAAGACTGACACTTTTTTCTTTTACAATCACAGACTCGCAGGTCACGGGCCCCGCTATTAACCACTTCCAGCAAGTCCCCCTGCCTTTCTGGCTCGGGCTCGGGGCGGTTATCTTCATCGTCGAGGCGAGCCGCGTCCAGATCGCGTGGCAATCTCCTTTCGACGCCTCCCGCTTGGGGTTGATGAAGGATGACCACACCCCCGGCGACTACGGCGCTTTCGACCCCCTCGGCCTTTCAAAGGGCAAAGACGAGGAATGGCTCGACATTCACCGGCTCAGGGAGCTGAACAACGGAAGGCTCGCCATGGTTGCCATCACCGCGATGGTGGCGCAAGAACTGAACACCGGCATCAACCTTGTTCTCGCAGATGAAGTGTTGGGAATTAAGGGCGGCGGTGCGCTCAAGGCGATGGAAGCCTCGTGCGCCGGGTCCTTGGACGAAGCCGCCTGCTCCAAAGCCTTCGAAGCCGCCGTTGCCGCGGGAACCGCCGTGCTGTAATTTTGTCTTTTAACTACAAAAAACAAGAAATAAGCGCTAACGTGAAACGACGCCGCCTGAAACAAACGGCGCGTGGGTAGGTTCATTTGGGTGTGGTAGTGATGTTTTGTAAGAAACATGTGGTGCCCGGTTACGTACTTGAATGTTTTCGGTTTTCACACCGATTCTCGTCTCAATCGTGTTATTAAACACCGCTCACTCGCTACGTCTTCCACTCATTCACTCCTTCCCCCAACATCCTCACTCTTCCCCTCCCACGTACCTCCTCACTCTGTTAGTTACTCGACTTCGAATTGTTTGTGTCCGTCCTTGGCGCAGCACCACGCGTCGGGGGGCACGACTTCTTTGGCGTGTTCGTACCACGGCTCCCACCCGGCATGTCCTTTTCTGCCTGCCATGAACGGCGTCACGCTTGAGAAATGTACGACGGCGCTGGAGCGGACTTGCGCGATTGCGTTTGCAAAACTTTCCGGGTCGCGAGAGGTTGACGAGACGACCGCGCGTCGTTTCCCTATGGAAACGTCCCTCGAAACCCCGAGCCAGCCGCACGTTTCCGTGCCGTTTCCGGAATCGGACCCGGTACCAGGGCCGGTGGCGCACTGCTTTACGTCGCGTGGAAACTCCACGCCATCGTCTGAATCGCCGTCGTCGTCGCCTTCCACGTCCACCACCGCAACTGAGGTACGAATCGCACTCGGCAGTTCCGGGTGACTCAGGAACGTGAATTCCCGTAACAAGTTCATCTTCGTTGACCGTTCCACCGCCAACACGTGATCCAGCGGACACACGAACGGTAGGGCGAATTCAGACCCTGGGAACCGACCGAAGTGAGGGTACCACACTCGGTCCAAGCCGCACAGAATCGGGGGGGCTATTACCACGCGGTGTAGTTTCGTCGCGAGCGCGACGGCGACGCGGAGCTGTTTCAGCTGTGCGTGGGAAAGAAAAAGGTCAGTCCCTTCCGTCGGGAGTACGGGTTCGTAACAGGTACCAGGGCCCTGTGTCAATTTACCACAGTACTGGTAAACGTTACCTGTACAGTATTGCCCATACGAGAATGACACTTTTCGGGAAAAACTGTAGACTTCCTTTGGATGACTACTCAAACAGTCACGAACGGGGCGGTAAACAGTGTGTCAGGATTTGGGAAACCCCAAACGCGTACCTGGTACTCCACCAACGCGGCGTGCGCCGCCACGAGCGGGTCGTTGATGGTTTCGATTGATGGGAACGTATCGTCCTTCGCGACAGGCCACGACCTCGCGGCGAATAACCCCAAATCAACATCCGCTGGTATCTTCGGTGTGTACGAAAGGAACCCCGCTAACGGTGGTTCGTCTCCATCGTCGCTTTCCAGCAAAAATCTCGCCCCGAAATCCTCCCCGCGCCAAACGTTCGCCTCGCGCATCCGGTGCCGTTTACCAGGCGTGCCGCCGTACTGAAACGTGTTGTGCACCGCGTACGGGTCCAATTGGATGTCAGCTCGCGAGTGCGTCTTTTGGACGTGAAAGACGTGGCCGTTCGCGAACGTAGAGGCGGGAAGCGCGCCTGTTTTTGCGAAAGAAAAGGGTCAGTCTTGAGTCTGGAGTATGGGTTCGTAACAGTTACCATTGTAACAGTATCACTAGTACTGTGTCAATTTACCACAGTACGGGTAAGAGTTACCCGTAGTGCACTTCCTTTTAATGACAGCCGTGTACTCAAACAGTCACAGAGAGTCCGTAAATAGTGTGCCTGGATTTGGGAAAGCCCCAACACGTACCTATTGTTATTTGGTCGTCCCACGCTTTGTACAGCCCGCTTCCCGCCGGGTCGCTTCGCCCGGCACACGTTTTGCCCGCGCGCACCAAGTCGTTGAACGCGTTTTGGTCCCACAGTTTGTCGTCTTCTTCGATCAACTTGACCCACGTGTCGGTCAAGTTCCGTGACCCAGACGTGCTTCGAAACCACATCATGCCGATGTTCAAACTGGCGTGGCAGACATGAAACTCCAAACCTTCAGGTCTTGCGATATTTTTCGCAATTCCGTTTTTCGTAAAGTTAACTTGGTCATCGTTCATCGCCGTCTCCGACCGCAGCTGATCCGTACTCACCAACATGTCCGCCCCTGGAAACTGTCTGAAAAACGGAACCGGATCCCTCAACCACGCGACGTCGATGTCGGAAATCAAAACGTCGAAACCAATCAACGTGAAGTCCCGAATCAAACGGATCTTGTCCCGGCCCATCTTGTGAAAGTTTTTGGAGCCCCACCTTTTTGCGACGCACGAGAAAGGGTCAGTCGCGAGTCTTGACGTATTGGGCGATGTATTGGACGATGTATGGACAACAGTCACCGTAATCGGTCTGAACAGTCACCAGCGTTAGAGATAAAACAGCGTGTTTGTGATGGGCTTGTAACAGCCGCGAGTACGCCGCCGTAAGAGTTACCAGTAGTGCGCTTCCTTTGGATGAGTGGACGTCAAGTAGGAGCTGTGATCAGGGAGGCGTCGGCGGTGTGTGTTCAATGGGAAATACGTACCCGAAATCGGCCTTGACTTTGCTTTTTTCTATCCCTCGCGATCCCATCAACCACGTGTTGATCTTCTCGTCGTTCAGGTATTCAAATAAATCCTCGTCCATCGCGCCGACCATGTAGTTTGTAATGCCTATTTGCTTCAAGTTGCCAACCCACGACCGCGCGAAGTCCCGGTAGTGGTCGTTCGCCCAGGTCACCACCACGCATCCGGAGCCGCCCGCGACGCGCTGCACGAATTTCGGGTCGATGCCGGTGCGCAACATTATTTCGTCAGCAGATCCTCCATCGGTTGTTGTTTCAGAACTACTCGAGGCATCACTGGTGGTCTGTGTTGCCGAGTCACTCTTTGTGCTGTCTTTGCCAGCCCCCACACTGCCTCCCTGCGTTGTCTCCACAACCCCGTCGTCGTCCGCCAGCCCCGGCTTCAACCCGGGCGAGACGACAACCACGTTGTCGCCGGTTACCCGAATGGGGACGGGCACTTTATCCTCTCGCAACGCCCTTCTTCCCACCGGTGCTGGTTCCCCGGAAACGCGGGTGACTACCAACAGAAGCACCACGACGATGATGGTGACTGGCCATGCTATACGACGCGGTCGCATGCCCATCGTGTGAGGTCGGCACCGCCCTTGCGCGTACTATCTCTGATGCTGGCATCGGAATGCCCAAGGCACCCTCATCAGTTCCGACTTCCGAGACAATATTTAAGTCGACCGACCAAAGCATCGCTCATCTCGCGTCTGGGGGACGCGTTCTCGAAGCGCGCGAATTTCGCAAGTGGCGGCGCAACCGTCTTGTCAAGGCACGGTGCCCGGAAAATCGAATCTTTAGAACACGCGCCTCAGACGAAGAGCAACCCCAGCGGGCAAACAGTGGACGTTTGCTGTAAATGAAGGAAAAACCGGGACGAAAATCTTTGAACACAAAACTTTACGCGAGTTAGGGTTTTCGCTCAGATGTCCCCCCGGCCTTCGTTCATAACGCTCGGCTCCCGGCACGACCCGTCACGGACGCATCACCGCGAAGCTCAGAGTTTCACAACACGCCCACCGCCTTACCACGCGGTTTCGCGTACCACCCAGCGCGGTTGTTCCTTTACGCACGCCCGCGTCCCAGGACCCACCCATCGCGACGGACCCCCCGCCACGCGTTTTCAGCGTCCGACACGCAACGAAGAAGATGGGTATGTCGCGCGCGTTCGTGACGCCGCCCACGTCCGGGTCGTCCCGGCGAAACACGCGCGTCAAGGTGTTCCTGCCCCTAGTGCTCGCGTTCGCGTGCGTGACTCGCGCTGTCGCGTCAGCCGACCTTCCCCTGTTCGACATCACCAGCGAATCTCCGGGTGACCATTTGCTGGAGGTGATGGGCGACGCCGATTCCCTGGTCGACGCCGGAGAACTGAAAGGGCTGTTCCAGTCCATACAGAACAAAATCAGCCGAGCCGCGAACGCCGCGTCTGCCGCCGCGGACCCGCACGCGGGACACGGGCACGCGCAGGAAGCCGTCGACACGGAAGAAATCACAGAAGCGACGCACGTGATGAGCGCCGCGCAGATAATCGCGAAATACGGCACCGCGGACGGCGGGTACCTCGACGCCACGCAGGTACGTATTGCATTTCCCAAATCTCGCCGACTGTTTGCCCATACGCGACTGACATTTTCTTTTATTTATCTCAGTGGATCAGCGCGTGCCCCGCGCTTCTTCTGTGCGCGGCGGAGCCTAGTTGCGAGTTCGAGCACGCTGAGGCTGCTGCTGCTGCGGACGACGACGGCGACAGCACGAAACAGCTCGGGCTGAAACTTGGTGCGGGGCTTTCCCAATCGCCACGTTCCGCCTTCGCGATTGCCCATACTCGTACCAGAAGGGACTATTACCCTGACTGTTTACGTAATACACATTACGAGAGACTGACACTTTCGGCGTTAATCGTATCAGGGTTACTGGCTGGTATTTTCTTCACCGCGCTGATCGGCGGCCTGGCGCCGCTTGGAATCAAAAACTTCGTGCAGATCGACGGCGTGCTCGGGTTGGTGAACTGCTTCTCAGGCGGCGTGTTCATGTGCACCGGGTTGACGCACATCTTGCCGCACGTCGTGGAGTACGGCGCGAGCGTGGACGGGTACGGCGAGTACCCGCTGCCGTATGCCCTGGTGATGCTCGGGTACATGCTCGTGTTTCTCGTGGAGCGGGTGGTGTTCCACATCCACAAGCATGCGGAGGAGCACGACCACGGGGGGGAGGGGGAGGGGCACGGCGGGGGCGGGGGGGAGCCTAAGCACGGGCACGGGCACGGCCACGAGTCGCCCCCCCCCCCCGCGTCTCCGGTAAAGACGCACCACCACGGCGAAACGAAACACGACCGCCACCCCTCCATGGACGACTTGCTTTCCTCCAACAAAACCAAAAACGCGGCGCACAAAACCGCGCTGTACAACAGCGCCGCGGTTTTGATCGCCATTTCCCTGCACGCGGTGCTCGCCGGCGTGTCGCTCGGCATGCAAAGCGAAAGCGCGCGAGTCATCGCGGTTTCCATCGCTATTTTCTCGCACAAAGGCCCCGCCGCGTTTTCCGTGGGCAGCAAGTTTATGCGGTCCGGGCTTCCAACGCCGTACGTCATAGGTTTGGTGCTGGCGTTCACCCTGACCACGCCGTTCGGCATCGCGATTGGCATCGCAGCAGGCGCCGCGTCACCAATCGCGAAACTTGTCCTGGACGGCCTCGCCGCCGGGACTTTCATCTACATCGGCGCCACGGAAATCAGCACGGACGAGTTCGAAATGACCGCCAGGGCGTGCGACAAGCTGCACGTCACGAAATCGTCACAGCAGCTGGCGGGCCTGGCGCGAGGCGCCGGTAAACACGGGAAGAGCCTCGACCCCGAAAAAGCGGGCGTGCACACGCACCTCGACCACGACCCGCCGTCGCAAAGCGCGCGCCTTCTCGCGTTCTCCGCGTACGCCTCTGGGGTGTTGACTATTCTGCTAAGCAACATGGCGCCGCACGCGGATTAAGGGGTGGTCGACTGAGGTAGTTTGGGTTGTTTAATAGAAACCGGTGACACGTCGCGAACAAAGTACTACTTCTTTTGTTTCTTACGAACGTCGAGCGGACCAGCGCGGCGGCGATCCGCGCGCCTTTAAACCGTTCGAGTTTGAGGACCCGTAACGTGACGTAATTCGAGCGGTTACTTCCGTAATAGTGTGGATCATTCTAGCGCAAGTAGCGTCGCGAACTACTAACTACTACCTTAAGGTACTGCACTACTATGTGCACGTTGTGTCACAAAAAGTGCTTTGTGGGACAGTTGATTTTATTAATTTTGAATATTCGTTCCGTCGTCGGCGCAAAAGCGCGTTTTCCTCCACCGATCGCTGGTGTCCAAGGCACTGGTGTTGCGCGCGCGGCGGTGCCCTCGGCGAGTGCGGCATGTCGTTTTTCGTGACGCGCGGGGCGCGTGTTACCCCGGGTGGGGTTTCTGGTGCCAAACCTGGGGGTTTACACTCAGTTCGTGGCGTGGGGTCCGCCGCCGCGAGGGTCACCGCGTCGCCAAAGAACGGCGGAAGCGTGTTACTGTCGTCCCGTACGTCCTTTTCAATCGCGAAGCGACGAGGGTCGGCTCGGCGCACGGGCGGATCGTTCGCTGACGCGAGCACAAGGGGCGCCGTGGGTATAAACACAGACACGCACACTGTGGTCAGACGCGGTTCACCGTTAACCAGCGCCACTGCATCGCGGGTATCGGCGGTGACGACCGCCGACGATCCGGACGACGACGAAAAATTTCAATGCGAAGGCGACGGCGAAGGCGACGGCTCCGGGGCCAAGATCGAGTCCGTGGTCCCGCCGAGGTCCATTGACGCGAACGACATCAACTACCGGATGATGGCCCTGAGCGTGGCGGTGGGTTTGGGGGTCCGGTTTCTGTTTCCCGTTCCCGAGTCCCTCACCCCGCAAGCGTGGAACTTGTTCGCGATTTTTTGCAGCACCGTGACCGGGTTGGTGGTGAAACCAGCGCCGGTGGGGGCGTGGGCGTTTATGAGCTTAACGTTCACCGTGGTCACGAAAACCTTGACGTTCCAACAAGGATTAGCGGCGCTTACTAACGAGGTCATCTGGCTCATAGTGGTGGCGACGTTTTTCGCCAGGGCGTTCATTAAAACCGGCTTTGGCGACCGCCTCGGATTACTCTTCGTCAAAGCCTTTGGCACGACGACTTTAAGATTAGCCTATGGATTGCAAACTGCGGAAGCCGTTTTGTCGCCGGCCATGCCTTCAACCACCGCCCGTGCCGCCGGTGTGTTCATCCCAGTCATAAACGCACTAGACATACGCACCAGGAAGTACCTAATAGCGCAGCAACTACAAGGCGGAAACGTAACTTCGTGTTTGTTAGTATCCGCCGCCGCGCAGAACTTCCTGTGCATGCAAATCGCGACCGGGATGGTACGGCCTTGGGCTTTCCCAAATCCAGGCACCTACGACGTTTGCCGATTGTCCGCCCGTATTTACGAAACACACGCGGTCCGAAACCCTGAAAAGACTGACACTTTTCTTTTACAAAAACAGGGCATTCTTTTCACCAACCCGTTTCTGGATTGGTTCATCGCCTCATCCGTGCCGTGTTTTCTTTCCATTTTAGTCACCCCCCTCGTGATTTACATGATAGACCCGCCCGATTTGAAGGAAACCCCCGAAGCCCCGATCGCGGCGACGAAAGCGCTGCAAGAGCTCGGCCCGATGAAAGGCGCCGAGGCGAAGGTACGTATTGTATTTCCCATTGAACACGTTCCGCCGACTGTTCGGCTCGATTACCCTGACTGTTTTCTCATACAAGCTACGAACATTACGACCGACTGACACTTTCTTTTTTATCGCGCCAGATGTGTTTCGGGCTGGGCGTGACGGTTACGCTTTGGATTTTGGGGAGCACGCTCGGCGTGAGCGCCGCGGTCGCGGCGATGATCGGTGTGAGCATTTTGATTTGCCTACGCGTTTTGACTTGGAACGACGCGCTTGAGCAGAAAGGCGCGTGGGACACGCTTCTTTGGTTTTCCATACTCATTTCAATGAGCGGACAGCTCAACGCCCTAGGGGTGGTTGGGTATTTCAGCGGGCTCGTGAGCACCGCCCTCGCCGCCGCGAACATGCAGTGGGGCCAGTCCTTCGCCGTGCTTCACTTTGGGTATTTCATCATGCACTACTTCTTCGCGTCTCAAAGCGCGCACGTCGGGGCGCTTTACCCCGCGTTCCTCTCCATGCTCATCGCGTCCGGGACGCCGATAAAACTCGCCGCGCTTACGTTGGCGTTCAACACCAATTTGTTCGGCGGGTTGACGCACTACGCGAGCGGACAGAGCGCCGTGTACTTTGGGTCCGGTACGTATTTCCCACCCACCACGTTCCGCCTCCCCGATTGCCCATACGAGACTGACACTTTCTTTTTTATCTCTCAGGGTACGTCCCCCTCAGCACGCTGTGGAAACAAGGCGCGTACATGGCGGTGGTGAACCTGAGCATTTTCAGTACCGTGGGCATGGCGTGGTGGCGAGTGCTGGGGTATTGGTAATTCGTATCGGTGCGGCAAAATAATCTGCATTCTATTATTACCTTTGTCGCACGACGTCCTACTACGCTAATACCGAATCTATCCCGCAACTACCTCCGTACACCCCGCCCGAGTTCATTCGTAGCACCCCGCCGCGTACGGATCCAGGTCACACTCGCCGAAGGGTTTGAATCTCTTCTCGATGCTGCTTTGCGAGGGTTCGGCTTTGAAGCCTTTCAGTTTCAGAGTGCCGAGTTCCAGGGAGTCTTTGTAAACGGTCACCACGAATTGCACTTTCGACGTGCCGCTCGGTATCGGCTGGTCCAAACCGGCCAGCACTGTTCTGCTCGTCCCAGTAGGATTGACCGTCACCGCGCTGTTGCCCTGCGTGTCGGTCACGAACCCGAAGATGTTCGCCGCCTCCACGGTTCGTCGCAGCGCGTTCGTCGCCGTGGCGGTGAAGGTAACGCAAACTGTTTTGGCTTTGTTCGGGACGTACTGGCACGAGTGAAAAGAAAGTGTCAGTTCGGTATGGACCGCGTTCGTGACTTGTATTGCGCAAACAGTGTAGTTACTTTCCGGCTGTACTGAAAGAGCGGCAGAAACGGGGAGGCGGGATTTGGGAAAGGCCCAACCAAGGCCGTACCTGATTAGCAGGGCAGGTTGTTGTTTCGTAGCTCAAATCGGACAAACCGATCTCTCCCCCGAACGCCACCGCGGTCGGTGGGGTTGCTATCTCAGAAGAAACCCCCAACGCAGTCGCGGCTGACACGAGCAACGAAGTCATCCCGACACGCCGACTCACACCAGATGTACTCGGTGATTCATCCGACGTGGCGTTTTTCGATCTCGCAACCACAACACGGTGCCCTCGGTTCGTGTTTCTGTTCCACCGTAACCTCGGGCGAAGGCTTGAGGCGCCAACCGAGACGAAGTCGCACGCGGCGTGCGACATGGCGTCGGCCGGGAACACAAAGGGCGAAGACAAGCCTGGTGCACGCGGCACTGACGAGGGGTATGTGAAAACGCCGGGATATCGGAAAGTTTTTTTGACCGCAAGGAACCATCTTCTGAGAAGATCCCCAAAGACTACTCTTCCCTGCGCATACGTCATGCGTGGGACGTTCGCGTTTGCCCCCGGGCTCGCGCGTGCGGTCGCGACCGCGCCTAGGTGCGCACGCGCCCCGCCCCTCGTTCGCGCCGAGACTCGTTCTCCCCGCTAAACAGCCCCCGACTTTGCGCGTAACTAACACGCACCCTGACTTCTCACCCTCAATTTCGTGGTCACACCAAACGCAGCGCTTCCGGGGACCGCGGTTCAATGGATGCAAGGCGCGCGGCGCACAAGGAGTCGCGCCGAGCCTTGTTGCGAGGGTCGGTTTCCACGGTAGCCACGGGGGGAAACAGCTGCGTGAACCAGACGCGGATGGACCTTGGTACGTTCGGACGCGGGGGACGAAAACCTACCACCCATTGGTACTCCCCAGGCGCCTTTTTTTTTTTTTCATTTTTAGTTGCGCCATCCCGAGTTCCGACCCGTCGCCCTGACCCGCCTCACCCGGGAACGCACCCGCAGAGACCACACACCAAACTTCCCGAAGAAAATTACTCGCCGCACAAGTACTCGGGATGACCACTACTGCGCAGTCTATGGTGCCTAAGGAGTCGTGGGCGGCGCTCGAGCAGGCGTCGGCGCTCCCCGGCGATTACGCCGCGTCGGCGCGAGCGGTTGTGAAAGCGTTGACGGAATCTTTAGAGTTTGAATCAGTAGGCGAGCCCACCGCGTCTGAAAGATTCCGAAAAGCCGAGCCCGCGAAAGAAGCCGTGAAAGTGTTTATTAAGGACTGGGCCCAGTCACCGGGTTTGCAAGGCGAGCGAAGCCATGACGATATCGTGATGGCGGTGCGCGAGATTTCCGAATTCTTTAAAGCGAATGGAAGCCGCGTCGCGATGGATAAAGCCACGCGGGACTCGGTGTTGCTGAAACTGTACGACGCCGATCAAGTGCTGCCCAAAGCTCCGCCCACGCTCGCGGAGCGGCTGCTAGGGCTTTAGGGCGGCCGCCCTAGGGGGAGCAGCTTTAGGGTTTAGGGGTCGGACTTTAATTAATCCTTTGTATACCGGGTGAGACGACGCGCTGGCATCATTCATAAAACTTTCGCAGTCTGAGTCACGAAGAAAAAACAACGAAAAAGAAACGCGTGGGAAGAAGCGCCCCTCGGCTCGCCCCTCGCCACACGTCCGTCGCACCTCCTGCTTCCGTCGCGTTCAACATGCACGCCACCACGCGCATGTTGCGCCCTACCTTGTGGGTATGCGCGACGCACGCGCGCGTGGGGTCGTCTGTGCGTCGAGGCGCTGTGCCGCTCGCCGCCCGCCCATCACACCCCAAATCGTCGCGTCGTTCCTTCACGTGCAACGCCGCGTCGTTGACCTCGGAGGACGACGCGACCCTGGAGGCGGAGGCGGAGCGCCCGACGCGAATCGCGCAACAGGTACGTCCCGTTGGGATTCCTTTGACGTGCACCGGAGAAACAGGTGTTCTCTGGACGCGACACGAAACACAACAGTCTCCCTTGGTCAGGTGGCTAACCTCGCCGCCGCCGCCGCCGCGCGTTTCTTCCCATGTGTCGCACCAATACTGACGACACTCTCCCATCGTTTCCCATTCTTTTCAACACGAACAGGTCCGCTTGGTGCAGTGGTACCCCGGGCACATCGCACGGGCGGAGAAGCTTTTGCGCGAGCAGCTCAAGGCGGTTGATGCGGTTGTGGAGGTCCGTGACATACGTATTCCCCTCGCCACGACGCACCCCGACATTCCAACTTGGATCGGCAACAAGTTAAGAGTTTTAGTGCTGAACCGGGCGGATATGGTGAGCGACGCGGAGCGAAGTAAATGGGTGGCTTGGTTCAAGAAAAACGGAGAGACGCACGTCGTTTTAACGGACGCGCGGAGCGGGAAGGGGGTGAAAAGGGTTGCGGAGGTCGCGTTGCTCGTATCAAAAGAAGTCAACGCCAAACGTTTAGAGAAAGGTTTGATGCCGCGCCCCGTGCGGACCGCCGTGATCGGGTACCCGAACGTGGGAAAAAGCGCGCTTATTAACCGCTTGACGAAAAGCAAGGCGTGCGCTTCGGCGCCGCGGCCGGGGGTTACCAGGAACCTGCGCTGGGTCCGAATCGGAGGCGACCTGGATTTGTTGGACTCACCAGGTGTCCTGCCCCCGCGTTTAGCGGACCAGAAAGCAGCGGCGAGACTCGCGATGGCGAACGATATCGGCGAAGCGTCCTACCTAGCGTCGAGCGTCGCCGCGCAGCTTTTCGACGAGATGAAACAACTGGACCGGTGGGACGATGCAAATGGGACGGGTGGGAAAAATAACGGCGGCCAACACAAAGGGTCCCCGCCTAGCATCAAATCCGTGGTGGAAAAACGGTTCAAGCTCGGGTCCGTAACGGGGATGTCGGGAGAGGACTTCGTGTGCGCCGTGGCGGACAAGGCGCAGCAGTCGGAGGACTTGGAACGAGCGGGGGTTCGGATTCTGAACGATTTTCGATCAGGCGCGCTTGGGGCGTTTTGTTTGGAAAACGCGCCGGCGGCTACTACTGGTGGGGGGAAGTAATTGGATGAGACGGTGGTGTGGAGTTAGTCCAACGTTTGTAATCGTCACGACGGAGCAAGTGGTCGTTCAACACATCAACACGTAGTCGTTCAACACAGCTCTAAGTCTTTATACAACACAGCTCTAAGTCTTACAACACAGCTCTAAATAATCTTACAACAACCTTGAAGGTACCCCCGCTACTGCATGGCGACGAAATTTCCCTGCGCCCTGACCACGGCAGTGACGTCCGCGGTTGTGAACGACCCCGCCGCGCCAGCCGCGTACAACGAGATCACGAAATCTTTACTCACCCCCGCCCCCCCCGAGTCGTCCGGGGTGACTAGTAACTCCAGCGTTCCGGCAACGGCATCGCCTTTCATGAAGTTGGCCCGCGTGACTCCCGTTCGGGGGGGGGTTAGGGTCGGGTCTGGTTCCGGCGCGTTTCCGGAAAAGTGGCCGATCGCGAGTTCCGCGAATAACGCGGCGGGCGCGGCGTCAAACATGAGGTGCGCGGTTATTGAAACAGTCACCGCCTGGTTGGCGTTCAGGGTAATCGTCGCCAGCGCCGGGGTCGTGCCTGCGCTAGCGGTGATAGACACCACCTTGCTTACCTCCACGACCCGGCCGTTGTGCGAGACGATCCGCGTGGCTGACCCGTCGCTGTTCAAAACGAAATCGGCCCCCAAGTTGACCGAAACCGTCACGCCCCCGTCCGCGCCGACCACGATTCGGTCCGTGGGCGACCCGAGCGCCGCCGAGTTCTGCTGGAGCTTAACCACCCCGGCATTCGAAGCACCGCCGCCTATCAATGTCACACCCCCCGACCCTGGTGACCCATCAGACTGGCCAGTCACTGTGACCGTCTCGGAGGCGGCCAAGGAAATCCCTCCGTTGGTTCCCGAACTCGTCAAGGCTATTCCGGCGTCGTCGTTCCCAGTAGCCGCGATGGACACCGCGTTCGCGGTGGTCACGAAATCGGTATCCAGCATCAACGAATGCCCCGTGTCTTTTCCAAGAAACACGTACCCGTGGACGCTCGCGCCCCCTTCAACGAATAAAGCCCCACCGCCGCCAGACGTACCGTCTTCGTCGCTCAAGACGCGGATTTTCTCCTTGACGTGCAAACTCTTCTCAACCGCCAAGCCGCCCGCGATTCGAACGGCGCCGTCCACGTCGCCGTTCACGTCCGTCGACGCGTCAGTCAGGTCAGCCACGCGGAGCGTGCCTAAATTTGGAACAGCCGAGAGGTGAGGGACATGGTTAGGTTTAGGGTTTAGGGTTTAGTACCAGAAGAACGAAAGAGTCGACGCGAGTCGAGGCTCGAGGAATAAGTCGAGAGGTAAAAAACAAAAGAAAAATCAGAGCAGAAAAAAAAGAAAAAAAAATCAAGACAGCCTCCGTCGAATCGAGGTTTCTCCGCAACGCGCTCCGCGGATGGGAGTTCGGTTCTAGTAGCTGATTATTTGTGATCGTCATGGGCTGTCTTTTGGTGGTGCTTGCGTCGGGGTTTCCGGGGTATTCGGGGAGTACTTCCGGGGTATTGTGGAGTACTTCCGAGGTATTTGTGGAGTTCCGGAACGGAAAAGACGCGAAAAGAACCGAAAGGGCCGGAAAAACTGGGACGACTCGTAACAGTTACTAGTACCAGTAACTGTTAGCTAGTACCAGTAACTGTCAGTCCACGTACCGGTCATGAACGTCTTCTTCCCCACCACCAAGCCTCCATCCGTAACGACCGATGCCTTCACGACGCACGCCGTATCCACCGACGTCGCGCACGCGTCTGTCAAGTCAATCACGTTGACCGGTACGTGGCCGATCACATTCGAGGTCCCGGTTTGAGTATCAAAAACCAACATCGCGTTTCCCGCGCCGTCGGTGACCTCGAGCCCGGCTGGTAAATTCGGAGTAGCATCCAAGGTCTGGTCCCCCACGAACCGCAACGGCGCGTGGATCTCGGTGCCTTTTGAAACGCTGTTTATCGTGAAATACGTCGTCGGCGTCCCTGAGTCGTCGTCGGCTATTGTTAGCGCGGCAGGTGCCGACCCCGGAACCGTCACCGCGTTGGCGCCGTTGACGTCGTTGAATCGCAAGTCGCCGCGAATTTGCGCATCGCCGTCGACCTCCAGCCGCGACGACGGCGCCACCGCGGAGTTGTACAGCGCCAAATCACCAACCCCCACGTTCCCGGTAACGCCGTCTATCCACAGCCTTCCCACTGCGGAGAAATCGGGACGCGTCATCGAAGGGTTCGCGCTTACTGGGATGATCACGCCGGAGGTTGCGTACGGCTGCGATTGCGCCGTCGGCGCGTACGCGAAAAGAAGCCCCAACACAAGCGAGATGCAAACAAATCCATGGCGTTTCATGCCGCGCGAGCGTGACCTCATACGGGTATCACCGGGATCAAACGGTGGGTGGCGGAAAGGCACCACCCACCGACCCGCGAGGAGGTGACCTCGAGGTGTGATCGGGGGCAACTCTTCATTTTGCTTTTTTAGGGCCTTCGTGGCATTGAAAGAAAAAATCATGAAGTCACCTTTCCTGCTAAAATCTGCCCGCGCGAGTCAAGACCGTGGCGGAGAGGCTTTTGCTACCGTCACGTGTCTCCACACCAGATCTGGTCGGGATTGAGTGTAAGCAAGGCTTGTGGCGGTAGTGGTGACTTGTGAATAACAAATAAGGAGTCACTTAAAATCACCCTCATCCCCCCGGCGGCTACTCCTTCGCCGGCCTGCTTCGCGACAGCACGGGGTGTTCCGGCACTTCCCTTTCCAGCCAGTGTCCGAGCATCTCCCCTACGTCGCGTCCAAGATTGGGTTCCTCTCCTGGGGCCAAATTTAACAACTCGATCGGGAAACCGTTCGGGTACGCCTTGATGCTCGCTTTCCATTTCCCGGCGCTTCCCTTGCCTCCGTGGAACTCGAAAGCTTGTAACCCAAACACGTTGGTGGGTTGTAACCCGACTTCGCACGCGGCTTGGCACCCGCGGCAGAAGCAGTGCACCAAACCTTCCAACACCCGGAACTCACCTAACGCGCCACCGCACTCCACCAACACGTTTACTTGCGTGGAGTGGGGAATCGGGAAGGACGCGTCGTTGGCGGTTAGCGTTTTTAGAAAGTTGCGCTTCTTCGTGGCGGGCGAGGCCGCGACTTCCGAGAAACCGAAACCGGCGGTAGTATTGGTATTGTTAGTACCGGCGGTAGAAGTAACTACAGCCCCTCCGCTCGTGACCCCAGCCCCTCCGCTCTGGCTTTCATCCAGAAAAGCCTCGCGAGCGTTCCTTTTCTTTGTAACTAACGCAGTACCTGCAGTACCTGAAGTAGGCAACTCGTCTCCAGCTAAAGCGTCTCCCGCCGCGTTCGTCGCGGCCTCCGCGCCATACGCCTCTTCGTTTTCGCGTTCCTCCGTTTCTGTTTTCGCCGCGCCGACCACGAAATCCACCACCACGAAAGACGCGAGGTGGTGAATCGCGAGGGGGCCCACGCTCGGCACGTTGGAAATCGCGCCAGGCACCACGGACATCCCAGGCACGCCCCCCGAGGTTCCGGCGTTGGCGTTGTTGGCGGTTCCAAAACCGGCTGGATTTCCGGTAAAACAAAGTGTCAGTCTTGTAAGGCCACGCGTGTTACGTAGCTACGGGCGGGCAATCCGCGGAGGTGATGCGCCCTTCGCAGGACGAGTATGGGAACGTACGGGAGGCTTTTGATTTGGGAAAGGTAAAAACACGTACCGATTTTCCCGGCGAGCGCGGCGGCGGCGGCGGCGCGTTCGAATCCCAGCCTTCCTTTTATTGTGCACAAAAAGTGTCAGTCTTGAATATCGCGATGTATGGACAACAGTCACCAGCTTCGGTAAAACAGTGTGTCGGGATTTGGGAAAGCCGTCTCCATACGTACCTGGCGGCCGTATTCCCGCCAGCCGGCCGCCCTCGCAGGAGTCGCACTCCCACCGGTTACCGAGTGGGGCGCATCGCATACCCAAGCAATCCAGGTGGCCTCCCGCGGGGCACCCGTTGCACAACAGGAACGACCCGTCCACGCCGAGCGCGCCGCAGCCGAGACACGGCACGTCGGTGTCGAACGACCCGCCGTATTTCGGGGCGGGGGGATGCTCTTTTGGCGACTTGTTTTGATTTGCGAAGTCATCAGAGTTCTTCTCGACGTGATGGTTACCTAACCCAGCCGCGAGCCCGGCTTGGACAGTCGCCAAAGACGTCCGCGCGGCGGCGACGGGATCCGCGGCGGGCGTCGTTTTCTCTGCTTTTCCCGTATCCCTCAACGTTACGGGTTTCGCGTCACCCGTGGTTTTCCTCAACTCGTCCGAAGCATCCGCGCCGACGTTACCGTCCACGGCTTTGGCAACGCAAAGCACGCCCGTGGACGTCACGAACGCGTACCCGTTGTTGGTTTGGTTACCGCTCCACGCCGGCACCGCGTTCGGGGCGCTCAGGGCGGCGTCGTCGCTACACGGTTCAGACTGTTTACTCATAGCGCGCCTTTGTACAAGCCTGTGCGCGGCGTCAACCCCCGGCACGGACACGCCACTCAACACGTCGTCAAAGATGGGGGACCCGAAAACGCCGTCCGACCCGCGAATTGATTCGTCAGACGCTGTTTTCTTTTTTTGGTTCGAGTTTTGCGCGGACAGCGTCGCGACGTCTGCTTTTCCAAAAAAAAGACGTCAGCGTTTCGTGATGGGTATGAGGGATTGGTATGAGTAAAAAGTCAGGGTAACAGTCCGAGGGAATGCGCCCTTCTGGTCGTAATACACCCTTCGCAGGACGAGTATGGGCAAACAGTCACCCTGATTTGGGGTTGGAAAAAACCCGCACCCGCCAGCCGCGGCCACTCCCACCCCCGGACCTCGGGCCACCGCGATTTCCCGTTTTCACTTTCGGTCAAGCACCGCAAAAGGAACTCTGCGTTTTGGGAACCGATTGGGCCTTTTTGCACGGGAACCGCGCTTTGCCTCTTCTTGTTTTGCGTACTTCCGTGACTTGTTGCGGAAACGCCGGTGAGCGCGCTTTTCCGCAACACCGCGTCCGGGCGCGGCGGCCTTACCACGCCGCGCGTCTCCAAACACAGTCTCACCTCGCTGCCCTCCAGGTACTCCTCGTGCCACGTAGTGAGAAACGCCCAGACCGACCACGGCCCGTAGGACGCCCTTCGAACGCACCCGGCGTCGCCGCCGTACACGCCGACTTGCACGAACGGCGACTCGAATTGTTTCGTGGGCGCAGCTTTGAAAAACGTCCGCGTTACGGACGCGAGGTCGCACAAATCGGCACACGCGCGTAACCCTCGCGTGGTTTCCCCTGGCAAATCCGTGCGGGTAGCATACGCATCGGTATCACGGGACATTTCCCGTAACCTTCCCGCCAAAAGCGCCAGCTCGTGCCGCGACCGAATCAAATCGCAAAGGTGTTTACTTTTCGTGGCTAAATCCTCGGCGGTCACCTGATTGTAAAAGAAAAAGTGTCAGTCTCGTATGGGCAGTCAGTCTGCGGAATGTGGTAAATGCGAAATACTTACCATGGTCAGCGCGTCTGGCGCGTCCACGCCCAACACGCGCGCCGCCGCCGCGACTCGGCGGAACGTCGCGCCCAGGTGCGCCGCCGAAGAGGCGTCGTCCAGCGCCACGAGCGGGGGGGGCGCAGTTCGGACTTTATCCGCACCCCCCAACGTCACACCCAACACGTGCCTCGTCTTGTCAAGCGTCACGACCAGGCTCTGCAACCGACCGGACGCGACGCCCTCCGCCTCCGCTTTGGCTTCGTGGAGCGCGGAGCGCGCGATTGCGTCGCTTTCCGAAACCTCAGCGATCTCGTCGTTTTCTTCCGCGGTCTCTTCGCTTCCTTCTTTTTTACTCGCCGCAACCGCTACCGCCGCCGCCGCCGCAACCGCTTCGTCGGTGAACGTTTTGGTCAAAAAAACGGTGAGCGCGTTTTTTTCCGCCTCCACGAACTCAACACAGGCCGCCGCGTACCGCTGCAGCCACGGGGGCAGGCCGTGCAGGACTCCGGGTTCGTGTTTCGTGCCGATTTTTATCCCAGCCTTTGCGGCGCGTTCGTGAATCAACGACTCCGCGTTTTTCTCATCCCCGCCGTCTCGTTCACCACCACCCTCCCTGCCGTCCCCGCACGGCCCGCACGCTCGTAACAGCGCTGCCGTGAAGTGCGCGACGGTTCCCTTTTTTTGTAAATAAGGCGCCGAGTAAGTGGTTTCGCCGGTGTAGTGCAAGTACGAGTTTCGGCACTTTCGCGTGCCGCACAGACAAAGCGCCCGTCGCATCTCTTGCTCGCTATCCGTGCGACACGCGTAGTCCCAGCAAATCTCGTCCCCAACCTCAACGTTCGCCGTGGTTACCATCTCCACCGCGTACGCGCCGTTTCGTACGCGCACCCGCATCCGCGCATTCGGGTCGCAGCTGTGCGAGGCTCTTGTTAAGAGTGAGCCTTTTACCGCGCCGTCGATGAACAGTGCGTCGTAACCTCGCGGGTCCCCAACACCCCGCTCCACGATCGCGTTGTAAAACACGGGAACCTGGCCCGATAAGAAAGAAAGTGTCAGTCTCTTATGGGCAATCATGGAGGCGGTGTGTGGTGATTGGGAAAGCCCCGCACCTCGTCGTCCCTGCGCACGTCTCGCCTGACGAGCTGCGCCGCTGTTTCTTTTTCGAACCACCGCCACCCCGGGTACAGCTCGCCCATGTACGCCCCTAGGTACGTCCCACGCGGTATGCCACCCGGGCGCACGCAAATCAAACCCAAACCTTTCGATTTTGTTGCCAATTGATGCTTCGCGTCTTTTTGCAAAACCTTCGCGACGGCGGCGGCGCATCGCTTCGCGAGTTCGAGCTCGGCTTTGCGTTGGTTTTGATTTTCTTTGGATCCTTGTTTAGAACCCTCAACCGCTTGTTCCACGACGAACTCCGTGGCTCGCTTCAAGCCTCTTTCGTGCAAAGGTACCTTGCGTGACGCCAGCACGCGCGTCGCGCGCGTCACCGAATCGAGGAATTTGTGTTTCACGTCGTCGTCGGCGGTTGTGTTGTGCAACGCGTCGAAAAGAACCTCACGCGTACGCGACTCGATGCCCTCCAACTCAACCATCACCACATCGGTATCAAGTTCCAACGGCACCAACGGTGGCGCCTCCTGTGTCAGTTCTTCCTTTCTTTGAGAATTAGGTACGTACCCAGCCCCCGCATGTAGCCTGTGCAGCGCGTCCTCCCCGTCCTTCGCGTCAAGCTCCTCGGGTTGCACGTGCCTTTCCACCACCACCACCTCGCCCGTCTGGACGTGTTCCCCTCGCGGGGCTTTCCCTCGTTGTCGTGCCCCTCCACCCTGTTGACCGTTATTATCACCGTCCATGCTGTAATCCACACCACACCCCACCCTCAAGCCAACCGCGTTCACCAGCTGCGTCGTGTCAAGCGCGGACTCGTCGCCGTCCGCGTTGCCAGAACGTTTCTGAATCTCCTCCAGTGCTTTGAACTTTTTCATGATGGAATCCACATCTTCGTCGTCGTCCGCGTACCCGACGTACATCGCGGCGTTACTTTGCACCACTTGGCGGCGCTCCCTCGGCATCGCGCCTGGCCGTAACACACCGCGCGCCGGGCCCGGCGGGGAACGAGACGCACGCGAGAGTGGCGAGTGGTGGAGGCGAGGAGGTGCTTTCACAAATCAGACAACGAGAACGAGTGAGGATGAGTTCAAATGTGAAATTGCGAAAACTGTTGCGTGCGGCGATGCGGGCGAATTAACCCCTCAATTTTGCTATTAGACCGTCACGTCTGGACCAATCAGGACGCGGAACCGGGAAGATCTCGACATCTCGTCGCGGCGTGGAAACCGATGATTTACGATCGATCGACCCACGTGTACCCCCACACTTCGTCTCGCGTCACGCGCAACGCCCCAGTAAGCACACGTACCGTATCACCATGGCTGGTACGTGCTTCCCCTGTTGACGGTGTCACGTTGACTAAACACACACCTGCGTCGAAACGCACGTGACTACCGACCGCGTGTTGGCGTCGAATCCCTTCGCCCTTCAGATTCTTCGAAGAAGCTTTTTTCTTTCGTGCGAACGCCGACACCCAGGAGATCCGCGACCGGAGCGTCCCCACACGCGCTACGTGACCTACTGTTTTCCGGACGCATCACGAGCACCCAACCTCCCTTTACGCCTTCATGCTGACACCTTTCTCCATTCCAAAACCTCTTCTCCCCCCCCCCCCCCAGGCGCGGGTGGCCTTCCCGACGGCTTCGGCATGCCCGGCGGCCTGAGCAGCGGCGCCATGCCACCCGGCATGATGATGCCCGGCGCGAACGGCGCGCCTTTCGACATGTCAAAAATCAAAGAAATGCTGGAAGACCCGTCAATCAAGGACATGGCGAAACAAATCGCGGACGATCCGGCGTTCAAAGCTATGGCGGAGAACATGCAGTCCGCCATGGCGAGCGGGGGGGCGTTGCCTGGGATCCCCGGCGGCGCCGGCGCCATGGGCATGCCCGGCATGCCTCCCGGCATCGACCCGAAACAAGCCATGGAGGCCATGCAGAACGTGATGCAGAACCCGGCTTTCATGCAGATGGCGGAGAAACTCGGGACGCAGATGATGCAGGACCCGCAGATGGCCAGCATGATGCAGCAGATGCAGGACCCGGCCACCACGGAGAAGATGAAGGCGAAGATGGAGGCGCTTAAGGAGGACCCGGAGATGGCGGAGATCATGAAGGAGATCGAATCGGGCGGGCCGTCCGCGATGATGAAGTACTGGAACGACCCGAAAGTGTTACAGAAAATCAGCGGCGCGATGGGGGACATCATGCCTGGCGCGATGGGTGACATGGGCGCTGGCGGCGCGGGGGGCGCGACCGCGGAACACGAAGACGAGGAGGAGGAGGAGGACGACGGCGAGGAAACCGTGCACACGGCGGCGAGCGCGGGGGATGCGGATGCGTTGAAAACCTTGATCGAAAACGGCGCGGATGTCAACGCCGAGGATGGCGAGGGAAGAAGCGCCCTGCACTTCGCGTGCGGGTACGGCGAAATGCGGTGCGTGGAGATGCTTTGCGATGCCAAAGCCGACGTCAACGCGGTTGACAAAAACAAAAACACGCCCCTGCACTACGCCGCCGGGTACGGACGGGCGGACGTGTGCAAAGCCCTGGTGGACAACGGCGCGTCCGTCACTCTGCGAAACCTGGACGGAAAATCCCCCCTGGACGTCGCGAAACTCAACGACCAGGACGACGTCGTCGCTGCGCTGGAAGCGGACGTGTTCCTGTAAAAGAAACGTTCGAACTTAACTAGTGAGTAAGGCGCGGTTGAACTTAACTAAGTGAGGATACGAAGGTTGGTCTGTTCAGAGGTAGTGGTAGGGACTATTACCTCTGTTCTGTTTGAAATAAATTTTACATCTATGAAACAATCTAACTGCACGCTCTGGTTAGCTAACGGGTGCGGCCCGATTCTCGTTCTACGCCACTCCGTTTGCGAACGCCGAGCGTTCTCGGTCCATCGATTCTCGCAACACAGACCCGGCCCTCGCGGCGTTTTTTAAAAAAACGCGCCCGTCAATAACCGCGCATCTCATTTCCGTCGCCGCCACCACGGAAGCGCGGTTCGGTACGTCACACGTTTCCCCGAAACCGTAACCGCCAGAGTCGTCGTCACCGGAGTTTCTCCACGCATCCTCCTCGACAAGAAACTCCAGCCACCCGAACGTGGAGCCTTTCTTGAACCGCGCTACTTCCAACCCGTCTGAGTTTTCGGTTTGTGTTGGAACGGCCACTTTCGCAACCGCAGTGCCAGTTATCACCACGTATACACACGCAGGCGTTTCCCCTTGTGCCACCACGATGTCGCCTCGGTCGAACGTTATCGTCTCGCCGAGCTCGGCGAAGAGTTCGACGAGGGAAACTTTTTCGGTGCTCGGCAAATTGTTAAACACTGGCGTCGGCGCGACGACGTCCACAAAAACGTTTCGTCTCGTTTGAACAATCGGCGGGCGTAAACGCTCGAACCACCGAGTTCGCATCCCCCACAGCTTCGCGCCTTTTTCCGTCGCGGTAACTGTGTGCGTTCGTCTTGTTCGGTACACCAAATCATTCGCGCCGAACACTTCACCCGCTCGGTGAAGAATTTTACAAGAAGCGTTGGAATAATTTTTGAAACTTTCGTCCCTCGCAGGTTTTGAACCCGGGTCGTCAACATGCGTATCGACCGCCTGGACCTCCCCCGCCTCCACTATGTACAGATAGTCTCGCTTTGTGGATCCGTAATGGTACAAAACCTGGGAAGGTCGCAGTAACACGAGCTCCAAATCCGCGACCGCTAAACGCAACACGCGCATCTCGCACCCTGTAAACAAGTCGCAACGCCCTAGCTCCTCCAGCAAACGCGCGCGCCGCTGGTTCGTGTCAGGCGCGGGCCCCAACGCGTTACGCGGCCGTAAGGGCTTTTTGATAACACTTTCATTAGGAAGGGTGACCGTTTTTACGACCCCATCACCACTCAACGAGTCTGCCAACCCCGAAAAGTCTTTGGCGTCCGCGAACGCGTCGCGCAAAACGCTCGACGCGTCGCGAGGCGCCGATCGCGCCGCGTGTTTCAAATCTAAACCTAAACCTCCAACGCGTAACTTGCGTAACGTCGCCAGCGCGGAGGTTTCACGTTGCGTCTCCATCGTTTGCGTCTCCAGTTGCTTTGCAAACCCCCGCTCCGTCTCGCTGTCCGTTTCCCACTCCTCCGGGTGTTGGACCGATTTTGGTAACCCGCGGTCGGGTACCCCCCCTAACCCCACTCTTATCTGTTTCCGAGTCCTTGGTATCAACGCCGGGGGTAAAACTTCTCGTGACGCGCCTTGACGACGCGGGGACGGGGTTCGCGGCGTCCCCGGAGTCGCGTCGTCCTCTTCGGCGTCGAAATCAAACGCACTCGACTTTCCAGAAACACTTCTGCTTTTTTCAGAAACGCTTCCAGTACCGCCGCGTCGCGAGCTCGGCGAGAAACTCGCGGCCGCGGTGCTTCGCGACGTGTTCGAGGATACATCGTCATCCTCATTTGGCGTCTCGAAGCCCACGGGTCCTACGTTAGTGTCCCGCTCGACTTCGTCCACCGCGGTTTCAAACCGCGCGACCGTCTCGGCGCTCTTACCGAACATTTCGCGAAACGATTCCCTCCTTGCGATGAATACGAAAAAGTGTCAGTCTTCGTGTATGGGCAAACAGTGTGTCGACGGAGTTGGGAAATAAAAAAATACGTACCCGAGCAAGCAAACCTCCGCCCCATCCGCCCCCGCGCGTACGTTGCTCTCCCACACCAAACCGTTTCGCGTGAACGACAAGACGCACTCACCAACAACCTCGCCGGGGCCGAACGCGCGTTTCCAGATTTCCGTTTCGATTTCTTTTTGTGTCTTCGCTTGTGATACCTTGAACTCATCATCGCCGTATACGGTACCCGCCGCGTTTTCAACATCAAAGGACTCATCGTCATCTTCGTTCTCATCCCCTGCCACGCGCGCGGTGGCGTGAATATCGCCGTGCATCACGCCAACGCAGTATTTGCCTTCCACGTCTTCGGAACAAATCAAGTGAAACGGCGCACACGTTTTCGCCCGAACCGCGGCGCACAGAAACGCGACCTGAAACGGCGTCAGCGCTGCGGCGACAATCGGGAAACGGTTCAGGAAAACCGACCACCGTTCCCGGTGTTGTTTTACTTTAGTTTCGATACCCGCCCACAGCGCAGGTTCGGAGAGCCTTGGTACCGTAGGTTCGTCGCAGGAATCTGAATCGTCATCCGAGGAAGGATACGTCCCTTTCCCTTTCCCGTTCGTTTCCGCGAGACGAATTTCTGGAACCCAAAACCGCTCGCCGGGGATGGCGAACAACACGCAGTCGGTAGATGCTTTGAACACAACCGTGTCACCCGGATCGCATTGAAAAACGGCATCCAAACTCCCGAAAAAACTTCCCTTTCCCAACGACACCGCGACCGGCGGAAGCGAAAGGGTTTGGATTTGGGTTTTGCGTTTCAAGTTTTCGTTTTCGTTTTCCCGTTTCCCGTTTTTCCCGTTTTTACTCGTCGCCGAAAACGCGCGGCGCCAGTTCGACCTCGCGCCCCCGGGGATTCTTGGTGCTCCGTCCCCGGTATCCCCAGAACGACCGTCCCCTACATTCCCAGCGCGAACGATCTCGGCGTGGACGTCCACCGTGCCTCGCGCGAGTACCCACCAGGCGTCGCGTTTGGCGAAGGCGAGTTCGGTTTCGTTTTTTGAGGAATTACTTTTTTCGGGTTTCAGTTTGCCACTCTTTTCCTTTTCCAGCTCACCCCTACGGCGGATGAAGTTCTGTTTGAACGCGGTGTCTGCAGTTTTACCCTCGCTGGATTGCGCCAGGGTATTGCGCTCTACTCGAGGCAGATGGGTCATCACCACTTCCCCAGCGCCAATCTCGACCAAACGCATCGCACCAACCACCGCGTCGCGTTCGTCCTTGTTGAATTCGGCAAAGAAGGAAACTCGGCGCAAAAGCTTTCGCTTGGTCCTCGCGTCATCATCCGTCTCCTTCACGGTCGGTTCAAACGCCGTTTTGGCCTGGAGAGCGCCTCGGCGCGGGCCAACGCGTGTCGGCAAAACTGAAGCATCACCGCTCGTTGCGTCGAAATCACTGGCCACTGTCCGGGAGGAGCTTCGGAACCCGGAGGGAGGCCACGAGGGACCGCGCATTTGTGAAGCCACGACGAACGCGTGCCCGCGAAACGATTATCTAAGCAACGAGCCTCCCACCCACGACGCGTCTCGGCCTCGCGCTTCCCCTGGCCAGGCTTCGTAGCGGCGAGTCACCAGTCCCCGCGAGCGCCGACTTAATCGCCGCGACGCGAGCTGACGCCTCCACCTGCGCGCGCGCTTCTGTTGTCCAGAGCCGAGGAAGTCGGCACTCGTGTAAAGTTTCGTCCGAGGAAAATAAAATTCCTCATCACCCTCGATCGATCGAGTCATCCGACGTTGCGCAGTCTCCCCCTCGTTTGCGGTTGTGGTCACCAGCGGTCAAATGCGCCGTCGCGCCTTGGCCGCGGCCACGCGCGCGGCGGCGCGCGTGGTGGACACAGCAGGTCCCACGGCCCGCCCGACGCATGGCTCGCGTCTTTCCTGGGTCAGGACGACGCTATCGCCGACTTTTTCGCCCACTTCCCCTGTGTGTTCCCGCCGTGGACACGGCGCGGCGCGCTGGTTCGTCTCGGGGTCACTTCACGTATCGGTGTCCGAGCCCAGCGTGGGCACGCACGGCGTCGGCGAGGTATCGCACAAATCAATCATCACGTCCGCGCTCGTCTCAAGGCTCGACGCCACGGTTGACCGCAGGGACGCTTTGTTGCAATCGCTGGTCGCTGATCCGCCGCCCCCCCACTGGGAAACCACCGCGATCAACAAGGAGCTCGCCCGGGTGGAGCGGGTGGTGGCGGCGTACGACGGCGTGCGTGCGGTACGGGACGAGATCGAATCCCTAAACGCGGTGTTGAGGGATGAAACAAGCGAACTCGAACTGAAATCTATGGCGGGCGATGAGCGGAGTGAGCTCGTAAAAACGCTACCGGAACTTGAGGAACGGCTCGCGGTTTTGTTGTTACCGGTGGACGACACGGAAGACGCGGGTGCGATCGTGGAGGTTCGCGCGGGAACGGGGGGAGACGAAGCCGCTTTGTTCGCGGCTGAGTTGTTAAAGATGTACGAGCTCTTCGCGAAAAAAAAAGGGTGGCGCTTCGAAATCTTGACCCGGTCGTTACAGGAATCGGGCGGCTTTCGAGAAGCGAGCGCCAGTTTCGTGACCGACGGCGGCAGTGACGCGCAGTCAGAAAAAAGTGTCTATTCCACCCTTCAGTACGAGTCCGGTGTGCACCGGGTGCAAAGGGTACCGGCGACGGAAACGCAAGGACGTGTACACACCTCAACCGCCTCGGTCGCGGTGTTGCCGCACCTGGAAGAGCTTGGAGGTTCGGACGACTTAGTGAAGGACGAGGACGTGCGGGTGGACACCATGCGGGCGAGCGGCGCGGGCGGGCAGCACGTGAACACCACGAACAGCGCGGTGCGGCTGACGCACATCCCAACCAACACGGTGGTGATTTGCCAGGACGAGCGTTCGCAGCACAAAAACAAAGACAAGGCGTTTAAGGTTTTGCGAGCCCGGGTTTTCGAGGCGAAGCGGTTGGAGGCGCACAACAGTAGGGCGGATCTTCGAAAAGGCCTAATCGGCTCGGGCGACCGCAGCGAACGCGTGCGGACGTATAACTTCAAAGAAGGCCGCGTGAAGGACCACCGGGTGAACCATTTAGTGAACGATTTGACCGGGTTTCTGGAAGGCGGCGACGCGTTGACCGAGATGCTATTCGTGCTCGCCACGGAGGACCGGAAAAGGAAACTGGAGGAGTTCAAGGAGTAACAGTGGTGAGTAGAAGTCCGATCGTAGGATTTATTGTTAGAATTAGGCATTGCTGAGCGGTTCCAATAGAGAAGCGCTTTGCGCTCTGCGTGCGAGTACTCTCGTAATAGGTATTAGTGTTCCCGATAGTGCCCGATATCTCTACTCGTATCTCGACTTACCACGCCGCACTTTCCCTTCTCCTTCTTTTCACCGTCCCTCCGCGGTCCTCCCTCCTCCCCGTCCCTCACCGTCCCTCCATCACGTAGTTCCGTCCCACGAACTTCAAAACCTCGTCAATAAGCCACACCGGCGTGCTGAACATCAACACCAGCATCCACTCGGAAAAGTCAAGGGGCACGATGGAGAAGATCTGCGCCAGGGACGGGACGTACAGAATCAGAAAGTGTAAACCGAAGCTCCCGGCCATCGCCAGTAGTAACCACGGGTTGATCCAGGGCGGCATTTTCAACAGCGAAATGTCCTCGGAAATCGCGTTGCACGCGTTGAACATCTCGATTACGACTAACACGGTAAGGGACAGGGTCGAAGCTTTCAGTTTGCCCTCCGTGAAATAAGCGCAGGCGTCGTCGCCCGAGTAGGAATACTCGACGCCGCCCGCCGAGTAGCTACCGCCGGAAAATTCTTTCTTGCTCCAGTTGGAGCACTGGCCCCAGTGCGACAGCTGGTGCCAGGTAACGACAGTGTGGTTGTCCCCCCCAAAGTCCAGGCCGAAAAGCGAAGTCCGGGTGTACCACACCGCGAAAACGCCAACCGTGGCGAACCCGACGTAAAGCCCGACTAGCAGGTACCGCACCATCGTCCACGGCGATAGCAAGTCTTCATCTTTGCGTCGCGGCTTTTTGGTCATGATATCAACGTCGGGGGGGTTGAACCCCAGCGCCGTGGCGGGAGGTCCGTCCGTCACCAGGTTCACCCACAGCAACTGCACGGGAATCAACCCCTCCGGCATACCAAGCGCCGCGGTGAGAAAAATGGAAACCACCTCGCCCACGTTAGAGCTGATCATGTACCGAATGAAAGCCTGAGACAAATAAAGAAAGTGTCAGTCGGTCGTGATGTGTAGGAACTTGTATTCCGCAAACACGTGGCCGTTACTTTCCTACCGTACGTAAAAGAGGGGCGGCAGAAACAGCGTGGCGGATTTGGGAAACGCGACTTTTTGCGTACCTTCATGTTGTTGTAAATGCTCCGGCCCTCCGCCACCGCGTCCACGATTGAGGAGAAGTTGTCATCCGCCAACACCATGTCGCTCGCCTCCTTCGCCACGGCGGTGCCGGTGATGCCCATGGCGATGCCTACGATTGGGATGGAAAAGGGTCAGTACTCGTAACGTGTATGCGCAAACAGTCAGACGAGTTCGACCGATTCTGAGTTGGGAAAGTTGGCGCACCGATATCCGCCAGCTTCAGCGCGGGCGCGTCGTTCACGCCGTCGCCCGTCATGGCGACGACCTCGCCTGATAGTGCACAAGAAAAGTGTCAGTCGTGTATTGGGAGATGTATGGACAAACAGTCACCAGCTTCGGTAAAACAGTGTGCCAGGATTTTGGAAAGGCAACACGTACCTTGTTCCTTCAACAGACGCACGATGTCCTGCTTGTGCTTGGGTTCCGCTCTTGAGCAGACGCAACCCCCGGGTTGCGTAAGCATGGCGATTTGTTTAGGCAAGGTCATCGAGGCGAACTCCCTGCCCGTGAAGCTTCGTTTGGTCGCGTCCCCTGCCTTTTCGAAAATGCCGATATCGAGACAGATGGCGTTCGCGGTGAGCTGGTTATCGCCCGTGATGACGATGACCCGGATGCCCGCGGTGGCGCACTGCTGGATAGCGCCTTTCACTTCCGGCCGGGGGGGGTCCCTCAGGCCGGCCAAGCCCACGAAAACCAAGTCCGACTCGATGCGCTCGTACAAAGAAGCGTCCTTCATCAAAACGTGCCCGGGGTGCTGGTCCGTGCCGTCGTAGGTCTGCAGCTCGTAAAGTGCGGGGCCTGTTTTCTGGGCGAAGCCTAGGCACCTTAGGGCGTTTTTGCTCATCAAAGTAGTCTGTTCCGTGATTTGTTTCTTCACCGCCGCGGTCATCGGCGCCACCTTACCGTCGGGAAGCAAAACAAACGAACACCGCTCCAGCACGTGCTCGGGGGCGCCTTTCACGAAAAGGGAGTTGACTCCCGCACTTTTCGGTGAAGACGCGGAACTCTTTTTAGAGCCTTTAACCGTTTTGGAAGGCTTTGTTGTGGTGAATACGTTCTCACGAACCACGACGGACATGGACTTGCGTTGCCGGTCGAACTCTAGAACGGCCAGGCGGTCGCTTTTGGCGGTCAAAGCGTCGCTCACGGCGGCGCGGTGCTTGACCGGGTCGGCGAGCTGCGATTGTTACACGAAAAGTGGTTAACGTCTTGTGTTGGAAATCAGTCGTTGGATTTGGGAAAGGCCCAATGCGTACCTGCAGCTTGACGATCGCGGCCATCTCCGCATCGTTCTCCACGCCGATCTTCTCCGCCAAAACTTTCAAAGCCCCCTCCGTGGGTTCGCCGGAACACTTGAACGTAGTTCGGCTTGTTTCAGGGTTGACATCAGCGACCTCCACCACAGCGTCGTTGCACAGCGTCGCGATCTTCGCGAGCTGCGCCAGGGACGTGTCGATCTTGGTCAGGCCCACGACGCGTCCGTCGGACGGGTCGTAGGACGTGCCTTGCACGTCGAAGACTCGGAATTTCGATGCAGCAGTGAACCCGGGCACCACTATTTTCACCGCGCTCATCTGGTTCGTGGTCAGCGTTCCCGTTTTGTCGGAACAAATAACGCTAGTACAACCCAAAGTCTCCACGCTCTGCAACTTACGGACGATTGCGTTTTTCTTGGCCATCTTCCGCGTACCTTACGATAAATAAAAGAAAACGTCAGTCTTGTGGGGGGCAAACAGTGTGTGTCGGATTTGGAAAAGGCCCAAGGCCGTACCTAACGCCAAGCACGTCGTAATCACCGCAGGCAGCCCTTCCGGAATAGCCGCCACCGCCAGCGCCACCGCGATTTTGAAGTAGTACGTACACGCGCTGAAGTTGAACTGCACGTTTGTTACGGCGAACGGTTTGGCGATGGACCACTCCCAGGACACGAAAAACTTGTAGTTCATCACCCACACCGCCTGTTTGGGAAAGAAAAGTGTCAGTCTTTCGTAATGCGTGTTACGTAATTACGGGCGGACAATCGGCAGAGGTACTGCGCCCTTCCGGTACGAGTACGGGCCAACAGTCGGAGGGATTTGGGAAAGGCCCGATGCGTACCAGGCAGATACCCCCGATCGCCAGCGTGAGCTGATCCCCGAACTTGTCCAGCTTTTGTTTCAGCGGCGTGTCCTCCATTTCTTCAGACGCTTGCTGTATTTGTTGTTGGATCTTTCCGATTTCCGTGGACATGCCGGTGCCGATCACCACCGCCCTGAGTTGGCCTTGCGTAACCGCGGTGCCACCGAACACGACGCACAGTTTGGACTGCAGCTCGCAGTCCGGGTCGTCCACTGCGTCCGTGGTTTTGCCTACTGACATGGACTCTCCTGTTAAGCTGGCTTGGTCCACTCGGCATGTGGCGGTCTTTAAAGTAAACACCCGCGCGTCCGCCGGTACCCGGTCGCCCGTTCTGATTTCGATAAGATCGCCGGGCACTAACTCCCTCGCGGGGAAGTCGTGAACCCACGCGCCGTTTCTTAAACACCGCGCGGTATCCGATTGCATGTCCTTCAGCGCCTCCAACGCGTTCTCTGCGTTGCTTTCTTGCCAAACCCCGACGATGGCGTTGAGGATTAGGATGAGCAAAATAACTGCGGGCTCGACGAAATCCACAATGGAAATCGCAACCCCAGGTTCCCGTTCCTCGAAAAACGCCAGCGCGAAGCTCACCCCCGCGGCGAGCAGAAGAATCTTCACGAGCGCGTCGTCGAACTGCTCCAAAACGAGCTTCCACAAGGGCTTGCCGTCTTCCTTCGCCAGTTCGTTGAACCCGTACTTGTCTCTGGCTTTGGTGACCTGCTTGCCGTTCAACCCGACGTCAGGGTCGAGACCGAACGAGGAGGCGCATTGGTTTGGGGACTGTGTCCACGGCGCATCGGCAAGCGCGCTCGCTTTCGCGGCTTTCGCGCGTCTCGGAGGCATGGCCCTAAACGCGACACAATGAAAGGCACGGAAACCGGAAGGCGGTGGGTTGATACGCTCGATCCGCGCGTCGTCGTGTCCGGCCGTTGGGGGCGCGATCGGGATGACGTGTTAGGAAGCGCTTGTTTATTTGATTCTGATCGGGTGTCAGCGCGACAAAATAAAAGTGCAGTGCGGCGGTGGGCACCGCGTTCGCGCATTCGATGGCGAGCACGTCCTTGCACCGCGTCGTTTCCGTCCCCCTCCGACAAGTTTCCGCGACCCGCCGTTTCCCCGGTCACCCCCACCTGGGCTTCCTCGCACCGACGCGTAAAACCCGAGGCGTCTCGACAAAAGCGGTACAAGCAAGCACGATGTCCGGCAAGCCGCCCGTGGTGCATTTCGTGACGGGCAACGCGAACAAACTCGCCGAGGTGCGTTCGATTTTGGGCGCATCTTGTGTCGCGCACTTCACGTTGGAGGCTAAGAAAGTAGACCTTCCAGAATTACAAGGCGAGCCTGAGGATATCGCGATGGCGAAAGCGAAGCTAGCCGCGAAAGTCATCGGCGGCCCTACCTTGGTGGAGGACACCAGTCTGTGTTTCAACGCGCTTGGCGGTTTACCAGGTCCTTACGTGAAGTGGTTTCTGGAAAAAACCGGACTCGACGGGATGAACAATCTGTTAAGCGCTTATTCCGACAAAACCGCGTACGCGCAGTGTATCTTCGCCTACTGCGAAGGGCCCGGGATCGAACCCAGGCTGTTCACCGGACGCACACATGGTAAGATCGTACCCGCAAGGGGGCCCTCCGATTTCGGGTGGGACCCGGTTTTTCAGCCGGACGATACAATCGCGAATGGAAAGACGTATGCCGAGATGGACAAGAAAACCAAAAACGAAATCAGTCACCGGTACCGAGCCTTGGACAAGTTCAGGACGTTCATGACGTCTTCGGAACCGAAAGACTAAAAAGCACGAAAAGAAAGAGTTAGCGCACATAGCCGTGTTTTTTGGTGAGTGGTAAGGTTGATTGTCTTAGTGGTTCCTCCGAAACTAGGCGCGCCGACGCGCAATCGTCGTCGTCATCAACGTGATCTCTTGTAAATGTGCGCCAGTCTCTATTTCTTCCCCGCCTTTTCTTCCTTCAAATCGCTGGCGAGCTTTTTCATCAGCGTTTTGAGCTCGGTGTCTCCATCCGCACTGTCTTCCTGTGCTATGACGTTGAACTCTTTATTAACTTTGTTAAACTCAGTCGCCGCGTCCGCCAGCGTCGCCGCGACGTCATCCGACGTGGTTTCGGTTTTATTTTTTTGGGAACTCGAGCCGGAGCCGCTTCCCGGGATGTTCTCAAACTGCATCATCAGCGCCACGAGTTCGTCCGCTTCTTTCCGCATGTCATCCCCCATGAACTGCTCGAAGTCACCGACGTCGATGATGCGCGCACCACTGGACCCACCCGGGTTCGACTCTGAATCATCCAGCGCCGCGAGCAACGCCTCCGCCTGCGCCTCCACCGAGACAGAGGAAGATGACTCGTTTTCTCCCAATTTCGGCGAAGCGCGCAAAGCACCCTCGAAATCGGCATGGATGGAAGGCACGTCCGCGTTCGTGTTTTCCCGGACCCACGCGCCATCCGTGGTGCGTACTTTTTTACTCAAATCCCGCACCAGCGCATCCAAGGTCGCGTCCCCGGAGCTGGGTTCCGGAGAGGCACTCATGGTGTCGCGGGGAGTGATGATGATGAAAACGTGGTTTCAGCCTATTTCGGGAATTTTCATCTTTCTCGGGACGAGCTTCTTTTACCAAGCAAGCCGATCGCGGTCGCGCCGCACTGTCCCTCGCACCCGCGATGACCGAGCCGGGCGCGAAACGCGACTTCCCAGGGGACGGCGGCGGGGATAACAAGCGGAACAAACGGAAGAAGGTACGGGTTTTGGGTTTCTGTAGGAGGTGTGGGTATGCGCAATTACCCATGGACCGAAACCGCCGCCGCTTTCCTTTCCTCTCGTGTTGCCGCCGACTCCCTGACAATCGCACCCACTCATCCTGCTCTTTCGCTTTCGACCCAGGGTGGCAACGACACACGACCCGGCGCGGCTGCTCGACGGGAAATCGACAACGCGGCGAGAGACGGTAACGTGGACAACGCGTTTTGCGCGTTCGAGTCCGCGGTCACGAACGGGGACCCGCTCACCCCGCATTCGTGTAACGTGTTGCTTCACCTCTGCGCCGGCGGGAACGTCGTTTCGCAGGATGAAACGTACGCCACGGACGATGCACCGAAACCGGTGGTACCAGACGCGGCTTCTGTGCACCCAGAAAGAGCGAACGTGGTGTTCAACCACATGGTCAGTCATGACATTCAGCGGACGGAAATGACGTACACCGCGCTCGCGCGCGTGGAAGCGGCGGCGGGTGAACCCCGACGCGCGTTCGACGTGGCGAAGCGGCTACCGGGCGAAAGACTTCGTCCGAAGCTTCGCACGCTAGCACCCGCGCTTCACGCTTTTTGTTTGTGCGGTGACATAGACGGAGCCTTAGAAGTAGAACAGGAGCTTCTGCGACACGAAATCGAGCTCACGGAGGCAGAGTTCGCGGTTCTGCTGAAAGCGCGACGCGTGAAAGGCGAGTGGGCCGAGGGTTTGCAAGTCATCACCCAAGCCGCGGACGTGGTGAAGACGTTTTGCCAAACCCTGGGGGACGAGTGTACAGCTTTCTTTCAAGAAATGCCCGGCTGGAGCGTGGCGGATACCGTCACCGTGAATCACACCTCGGGGGCTGCTGTCGGGACGTTCAAAACGACCGACGGCGGATTCGAAACGAAACACGTGCAGTTGCGCGCCGTGCATTTAACAAAACAAAACCGCGCCGACTTACTCGCCGGGATCGGCAAGCTATCAAGAGAACGCGAAAGCGCGGATCACTTCGACGGGTTCGTCACATGGCTGAAACGCCGAGGGCCGTTGCCGTTTCTGGTGGACGGCGCGAACGTGGGGATGTACAACCAGAACTTCAGTGGGAGCGGGTTCAATTTTCACCAGGTGGAGAAGGTTATGCACCGTTTGCGGTCATCGTCGCGAGCGGCGCGGGCGGAGCGGGTCGCCGCGATGAAAGTGGATGGGGCTTTTGAGGGGAAGACGGGGGAGGCTTCGGAGGGGAAGAAGGAAGAGCAGCCGGAAGGGAAGAAGGAAGAGTCGGCGGAGAAGAAAGAGCTGCAGCCGGAAGAAAAGAACACAGAGACGGAAGGAAATACGACAGAGACGGAAGAAAAGAAGGCAGAGACGCCTACCGAGACGGCTGAAACAACAGCGGGCACGAAGAACACCGATCCTTCTTCGGCGAAACCCAAAACCGAACCGGTCAGCGACGCGTCCGTGTTGGATTCCGCGGAGAAATCCCACGGCGCGAATTGCCCCGTGGTTTTTCTTCACGTCCGCAGAGTGCGCGGCGGCCCCGCGAATTCCCAAAAAGCACGGGACACGTTGGACACCTGGAAACGAAACGGCGAGCTGTTCACCACCCCGGCGGGTTCGAACGACGACTGGTACGTATTGACTTTCCCAAATCATGACACTGTTTCAAGCCCCTGTTTGAGGAACAGACTGTTTGCCCATACAGGCTACTTGTACACTCAAGACTGACCCTTTACTTTCACAAAAACAGGTACTGGCTGTACGCCGCGGTGGCGAGCGGGGACGATTCGTTTCTCGTGTCAAACGACGAAATGCGCGACCACGCGTTTCAAATGTTACCCGCCCCAGCGCTGTTCCGGAAGTGGAAGGAACGACACCAGGTGCGGTTCCACATGTCCGCGAGTAACGGTTTGGAGCTTTTCTTTCCTCCAACCTTCACCACGTGCGCGCAACCCGCGGTTAGTGGGGACTGGTGGATGATCCCGAAAGACGACGGAACTTGGCTGTGCGCGGCGAGGGATACGGCGGAGTGAGGGGTTGGGGGGTTTGATTCTCGTAAACTGAAATAGTACCTTTGCGCCTTATCCAAGCGATTCATCGCTGCTGGTCTCGTCATCGACGTCATCCGAGTCTTCGAATTCGGTCGACTCGCTTGATAAAGTCGAGTCGTCTGCATAAACGTAGTCGTCCTCGACGAAACCCAGATCAATCTTCGCGTTGTGGCGCGCCCACCAGCTTATACGGCAGCCGTTCACGCGCAACCACTTCAACACCTCGAGGTGCCCGTCCTTCACCGCCATGTTGCACGTATGTCGACTCCACCGGCAACCGTTCGCGCGAGCCCACTGCAACACCTCGAGGTGTCCGTTGAACGCCGCATACTCGCACGTTGTTTCGTCCCAGGGGCAGCCATTCAATCGCAACCACTTCAACACCTGGAGGTGTCCGCCCTTCGCCGCGCAATCACACGTTGTCGTGTCCCACGAGTATCTATTAGTATGCGCTCACTGCAGCACCTCGAGGTGCCCGCCCCTGGCGGAATACGAGGAGGAGGTGCCCCAAGGGCAGCCTTTCGCGAGGAAACACTGCAACTCTTCGAGCTGTCCGCGCCTCGCCGCTGCGTGGCACAGGTGAGCTGTTTTATATAGACGACCTCGCGCATGCAGGTGCTTGAGCGTGCTCAAATATCCGAGCTCCGCGGCCTGCTCTTGCTGCGGCTCCTCAATCGTACGCCCACTCGCTGCCACCGCGTCGTTCATCCCATGACTTACCGCACGAAGACGCGCCAGGTCGATTGGATCTGACAAAATGTCAGGGCTGAGAATGTGCGTCACAGTGACGTCTTCGGGAATGCCCGGGAACGCCTCAAGAGTATCGGACCGGTGTTTCGCGTCAAGAGCTGCATCATCACTGTCGCGCTTTCGTTTGCGCGTGAAAAAGAAGTTGAAGCGCATGCTGTGAGGGCGTCGGTGCGTGAGAATGCGAGTCGTTGCTTTTTTCGACAATCCCGACTTCGCGTTTTGTTCGAAGCGGCGCCGCGGAGGTAACTCGTTTTTTTATATGTCGTCAATCTCGACGTCTCTCACCTCCCCACAAGCCAGCGCACGATGTCCCGCGGCGATGGCGCCGGCCATAAGTTCGCGCGCGTCGCGCTACTCCTGGTGCTCCTGTCCCTGATCGCCGCCCCCGGTCACGGCCGCCGACTCCCCACGCCCCGGGACGAGGAGCGCCTGATCGGGTGGCAGGGCGAGACGCACGATTCGCGTGTCAAGGGAAGCGGCGCTTCCTTGAGTGATGACGCGCAGAGCGACCTGGAGCGCGGGTACTGGGCCGAGCCGGTTTCGTGGTACCCGCGGGCGTTCCACCTGCACAACGTGATGAGCGGTGAGGAGTGTGACCAATTTCTGGCAATCGCGGAGCCGAAGGTACGACGAAGCACGGTTATCGATTCCGTGACCGGTGAGTCCAAGGTGGATCCGATACGCACAAGCGAGCAGACGTTTCTGAACCGTGGTGTGTTCGACGTCGTCACGGAAATAGAGGAACGGCTGGCGCGAATCACCATGCTCCCTAGCTACCACGGCGAGGACATGCAGGTGCTTCGGTACCACATCGGGGAGAAGTACGACGCGCACCACGACGTCGGGGAGTTGAGCTCGAAGAGCGGCGCCGCGTTAGCGGCGGAGGGAGGGCACCGGGTGGCGACGGTGTTGCTGTATTTGTCAGACGTCGAGGAAGGTGGCGAGACCGCTTTTCCGGATAGCGAGTGGATAGACCAAGACATGGCCGTTTCTAAAAACGGCCCGTGGAGCGAGTGCGCGGAGGGCAAGGTCGCGGTGAAACCCAAAAAAGGCGACGGGTTGTTGTTCTGGAGCGTTTCGTCGGAAAACAAAATAGACCCCAAATCCATGCACGCCGGGTGCCCCGTCATTAAAGGCACGAAGTGGACGGCCACGAAGTGGATCCACGCGCGGCCGTTCCGGTGGGTCGCGCCGCCGCCACCGCAAGCCCCCCCGGGGTGCGACAACAAACACGACACCTGCAAAGCCTGGGCGAACGCGGGGGAGTGTCGAAAAAATCCCAAGTTCATGTTGGAAGATTGCCGCTGGGGGTGTAAGGCGTGTTCCGGGATGGCCAACGAAGGGATGCTGGCGGAGTTTGGAATTAACAGTGACGAGTCTCGGGATGAGGCGAAATGACTGGAAGAGTAGACATAGTCACGTGTCAACAACACGCGGTCCCGTGTCAACATCACGCGCGTGGTGGACATGTATACAGAGCATAAATAAGCACACCCCAAACAAGAAACCCGGTTCCCGCGCGTGTTAATCCGAATCCTCACCCGCCGCCGCGGGTTGGACTTTCTTTTTGCTCGACTTCCCCAGCGCCGACAGCAACAGGGGCGGGGCGTAGTGCGGCCCGCCTGTTTGCCCGCAGTCCTCGCAAAAAGAAAGAAGAATCGTATCCACGGCCATCTCGTACACGCTTAGAAACAAATCGGCTTGGATGTACCCGACGAACGCACACGCGATGACGGGAGCGAGGGGCGACGAGAGGTACGTTTCCTTCGCGGGATCGGCGTACGCGCTCGTGTCGCACCTCGCGACGGGTAAAAAAAAGGTGTCAGTCTTTCGAACCGTGTACCAGTGTGTCGTGGGTTGGGGCTCCGCAATCGGTATCCGGTAACACCATTCCTTTCGCAGGACAAGGACGAGGACGGGGACGGAAGGCGGGAAAGCCGTACGCGCGTGTCGGATTTGGGAAAGCCGCGGGACGCGCGTACATGAAAAACGCCCCGAGCGCGCACGCGCCGGTGATGACAATCTTCCCCAGCCAGGTTAGGAAATCCCCCACGGTGTTGACCGCGGCTATTCGTAACATGTTCAGAATGATCAGCTTGATCGCTTGCAGCGCGCTGTAGCAGTACGAGTACCCCTTCACCGCGACCAGAATATACGCGTTGCGGTTGATGTACTTCAAAACCTTCTCCAAGTACCACAAGCAGTACTGCGATTGCGAAAGAAAAAGGTCAGTCTGTTCCGTCCCGAGTGTGGGTTCGTAACAAGTGCCAGTACTGGTACATGTTACGGGTGCTGGGTTCAAATAAGGGCGGTAAACAGTGTGTTCGGATTTGGGAAAGCCCCGGAAAGGCCGTACCTTGATGCAGCACATGAAAAACTTGACAATCGGATTGGCGGCTTGCGCTTTTTTGGTTTTCTTGGAGAGATATAAAAAGAAAGTCAGTCTCGTATGGGCATTCAGTCGGCGGAATGTGGTGGGTGGGAAATACTCACCTTATCCACGTACTCCATCACCGCGCGGACGAACTGCACCACGGCGACGATGAAGGACCCAAAAGCAATGCTCCCTAGGTGGTACCGCGTGGCGCGGTACATGGATTTGCGAATCGGGTTCCTGGGCATGTCGTCCCTTTGCCAGTAGTACGCCGCGATGGCGCCCGCGGTGATCATCACGCCGAACCCGGCGATGAACTGCGTGGTCCAGAAAATGCCAAACAGGTGGTACAGAGACATGTACTGAAGCGTTTCGTTCCAGTTGATTGTGATGTTTCCAGTGGTCGTGTTCCTTTCGATGGTGCCTGATGCGTACAGGTAAACCGCCACCACCAGCGCGTACGCCACGAACACGACGTTCATGAGAAGCGGAATCAGGGGCTGGAACAAAATCATGGGCATCTGCGCTATGGCTTGGGAGGCTACTTTTAAAACCGCGATGGCGATCATCAGCCTCCTTATCATGAGAAGCGTGAACAGCAACGCGACACCCGCGACCGCGCACATGACGTACGTGGCGTAGGTGAAGATATCCTTGTTCTCTTCGTCGTTGGTCAGGTCCACGGCGACGCCGGTTCCGTCCACGGATTCAGTAACCGCACTCAGCTCAATCAGCCCCGCTTTCATGGCGAAGTACGCGGTGACTGCGATGAGAATGACGTTAACCGAAACCACGGTGACCCAGGCCATGACCCCCGCGAAGTACCTTAAGAACACCATCCACAGGATTGAAAAAACAAGCCCGCCGCCGATGCCGCAAATAACCACGACTTGCCAAGCCTTTAAAAGGTCCTCTAAATACTCCTGTAAGATGTCCGTGTCCTGTGACATCCCGCCCAGCATGGTCGCGATGTCACTTGACGACGAGTTCGTCGCGGACGCGTCGTACGAAGTCAACGCCGTGATCTGCGCATCCGTGATCGTGGGCGCGCACCGGTTCATCTGGCGCGATTAACGCCGAAAGTGTCAGTCGGTCGTAACGTGTATTACGTAAACAGTCAGGGCAGAGGGAATAACCATCGCTTCGTCAAGACGAGTATGGGCGATCGTGAAGGCGGACCGTAGTGAGTGGGGAATACGTACCAACGGCGAATACGCCACGAACACCGGGTAGCACGGCCCACTCAGCGCGATCGACGACAGCTTGTCCGCATTGCTCAGGCTCGAGTAGTAACTGGTGGACCACTCCCCGATCGTGCTTGATGAGTACCCCGTCCACGCCGCGTAGTTGCACACGAAGGACGCGTCGCTGAGTTCGGTTACGACGGTGGTGGTGGGGCACTGCGATTGTGTCCACGAAACGTGTCAGTCCTGTATGCTGTATGGGCAAGCAGTGTGTTTTGGGATTTGGGAAAGAAAAGGCCCAACACGCACCGTCTCCACACACACGCTCTTCGGGGTGATTAGCGTCATGGTGGCGTACTCGGTGACGTCCATGTACATGACGTTTTTTTGTGACGTGAAGTCGGGAACGGTGGTGACCGTGCCGTTTTCGTCCCCCCAAAGCGAGTTCTTCACCCCACAAAGGTACCCGCCGCTGTCGAAGCCGTAGTACAACAGGTTGGGGTCGCCGCCCGAAACGGCGACGTAGCCGATAAGAACCATGCCGCCCCAGAAGGCGGCGAAAATCAAACAGAAAAGAACATCCGTGCATCTGCGGCGCTCTTTGAGCTGTTGAAGTGATGCGGTGTGGGGTGGGGGACGAGGGGTCAGCCGTGCAAGGGGGGTCGCGCGTGGGTTTCTCGATTCGACAATCGTGTAGAACCTCGGACGCGGCAGGAGGTTACCCGTTGGGGGTAACATTTGGGTTCGGGTTCGGAAAACGATGACGTACCCCGGTTTCCTCTTCCTTCGTGTCTTTGTTCCCGCAAATGCCGCCTTTGCCCATGATGCCCGAGTTTTCGGGATCGAGGAGAAGGAGCGCGCGGAGAATTGGCGTGGAGTGGAAGCGCGCGCCCTTCAAAAACATTTGCTGACGAAGACAGGGTGCGAAAAGGTTGACCGATGGAAAAAAAAAATCTGCTCGCCAAATCTCGCCTTCTCGTTTCGCGCGCGAATCGCGTTCGCTCCCGACGTCACGAGGAGGCGTCCCTCCTCGGCAGGAGCACTCACTCGAGAGGACACTTGGCACGTGTGATTCGTCCCTTCAGTGCCAAAGCCCGTGTGCCTCACGCGTAGCCATCACGCGAAAAAATGCGTGCTGCGGCGACGCGTACCACGCGCGCGCTGGCGCGACACTCATCTGACGTGTCTCGCTCCGGAGTCGTGGAAGTGGCGCAACATCACGTAGTGCGTCAGCAATGTACGCCAGGACACGCGCGCGCGGGTTTCCCCTCCGGAAACGGGATCGTGGCGACACACGACTTCCGTGGTCGCCACATGACGCGATGCACGGGCGAAAACCACGCGCGCGCGTTGCACACGTCGAGTCGCGTTTCGAAACCACCGACGGACGAAACCCGCGGACCGGATGTTTTGTCAACGAAGAAACAACCCGATTCTGAATCCAACTTAAGCAACAATCAACACCCGAGCAGCGCGGTGACTGGCGCGTCGCGTGCGTGTGTTTGCCCATCCTGCAAAACCGCGTTGCAGCCTACCTGGGGTAAGGGGTTGTTACCCAACCAAGTCACGCAAAAAGCGTCCCGGTTTGTTTTCTGGTGTCCTTTGTGCGAAACGTCGCGCGACGCGAGCGCGGCGGAGTCGAAAACACACGCACAAAATCAATCGGAAATAGGATTCACGGCGCACGGCATGCTCCCCACCGCGGTACCCTTTGCCGACGACCCTCCGCTGGGGCACTCGCCGTACGGTTTCAGTGGCCAAGAGCGTTTGGGTGTCCCCGCGACCGGGGGCGGGGGCGGGGGTGGGGGACCAGGTGTTGGAGGGAGCGGGTCCAATGATTCGTCGAGTGGAAACGCGGACGGAACTCGAATCGGAAACTCGCCGTTTGATTTGCCAACCCCGTCCCAGATGGTCGCCGCCCTGGATGCACACGTCGTGGGGCAGCACGTAGCGAAAAGAACCCTTGCGGTGGCGGTGTACAACCACTACACGCGCGTGCGTCAGGCAGCGGATGGGGTTTTGGTTGGCGAAGGCACGGGCGACGCGACGGATTTGGACTCGCGATTTGAAAAACCGACTCGGTTGGACAACCCCTTCAAGGGAAGTAACAACGGCATCGGCGACGCCAACACTCAACGCGCCAACACCGCGGAGTACCCTGGCACGAAACCTTGGCTGAACGTTCGCGACGACGGCGACCCCGCGACGGGTCGTGGTGATACCTCGTACGACGAAAAGTACGCGTCGAAAATCGCGTCCCTGGACAACAAGAAAAAGAACAAGAAAACCTTCCTCGTCTCGCCGTTCCACCCCACCAGCGGCGCGTTTCCGACGTGCCACTCGTTACTGGAAAACGTGCGCTTGGAGAAATCGAACGTTTTGCTGTGCGGGCCGACGGGGGTCGGAAAAACGTTGCTCGCGAAAACCCTGGCGGATCTAGGTGAGTGTTTCCCACCCACCACGTTCCGCCTCCCTGATTTCCCATACGACATTGACCCTTTCTTTTTTATCGCAGTCGACGTACCCTTCGCCGTCGCAGACGCCACCACGTTAACGCAAGCCGGGTACGTCGGCGAGGACGTTGAGTCCGTTCTGCACAAACTGCTAGTCGCAAGCAACTTCGACGTCAAGAAAGGTACGTGCTGCACTTACCAAATCATAGACGACTGTTTTGACGATTGTCCAGATTAATTACTCATACACATTACGAAATACGTGCTGACACTTTTCTGGCAAAACGGAAAAAAAGCGCAAACCGGAATCGTGTACGTCGACGAGATTGACAAACTAGGGAGCAAGGCGACGAACGTGAGCATCACGCGGGACGTGTCTGGTGAAGGTACGGCCTTTGGGCTTTCCCAAATCCAAAGACTGTTCGGCCCGATTACTCTGACTGTGTACTCACACACATTACGAAAGACTGACGCTTTCTTTTTTCAACACCCAAGGCGTACAGCAGGCGCTTTTGAAGATGGTCGAGGGATCGATCGTGAACGTGCCCGAAAAAGGCGGGCGAAAGAACCCGCGTTCGGAATTCATCGCGATTGATACGTCGCACATTTTGTTTATTTGCGGCGGTGCGTTTTCGGGTTTAGATGCCGTGGTGGCGCGGCGCCTGGACGAAACCAAACGAAGGGCGATGAGCGACTCGCGGAGTTTTGGCGGCAACGACGACAAAGCTCCGTCTCAACACAAGCCCAACGCGTTCAAAATCGGACGGAAAAGCGCGTTCGACCCTGGATCCCTAGCCGCGGCGTTAGGGGCGGTTTCCGCGACGCTGGCAGACGAAACGCTCCTCCGCACTGACGTTTCGAGTCCTGCTTCGAGTCCTGATTCGGAGGACGACTGTTTCGAACACCGAACCGCGCTTCTTCGTCGAAACATTTCCGACGACGCGTTGGCGGAAGTCGAGCCCAGGGACTTCGTGGAGTTCGGTTTGATTCCCGAGTTCGTGGGGCGGTTCCCGGTCAGCGTACCGTTGCGGAGTTTGAGTGAGCGGGAGTTGGTGGAGATAATCGTTGGGCCGAAAAACGCGGTGGGGCGGCAGTTCCAGAAACTGCTTTGGGAACTCGGACGAAGCGCGTTTGGCGGTGATTTCGGAACGACTCGCGACGACGATACCGGTCAAAACACGCCCGGACACGACGATGCCAATCAAATAACTTCGATTCAAAGCAAACCGAACGGGTGTCGCTTGGAGTTCACCGATGAAGCGCTTTCGCAAATCGCTCGTGAGGCGCTGCGTAGGGAAACTGGCGCGCGCGGGTTGCGTTCTTTGTTGGAGCGGGTTTTGACCGACGCCATGTTTTCATTACCCGACTTGCCGGGCGTCGCGAAAGTCGTCGTGGATGTGGAAGGCGTTACGTTTGCGTTACAACCGAGAGGTTTTCAAGATGACAGGTTTGACGAGTCAAGACTCGGAAAGAATGACGACAACCGACCTCGACGTTTGGGCGGCGCCAGGCTGGTTTATCTCGGGGACGAGGACGACAGCGCCGAAACGGCTTGCGATGTTCCGGCAAGTCGCCGAACCGGCGACTCGAAAAAACCCGCGACTTCGGAAACGGAGGAACTGGAACACGAAGAGGCGACGTCTTGAGTTTGTCTCATTCGTCATAGAGGCGACGTCTTGACTTTTGCGTGTGTGTGTTGTGTATCCTTGCAAGGCCCCCTTTTGCGCTTCAGTTTGTAATTTCTATTTGTACCGAAAGAAACCGCCGACGTCGCGCACGCGAAGGCTTCGACGGAAGTTATTATTTTGGGAGAAGAAGTGTAGTCGTATCTGTCGGAAGGACCGACGTTCCAAAAAGCAACGACGCACCCAAAAGCAACGACAAGTTATCCTTGTGAAAACCACCCGCTCCTTCGCAGCGCCCGTCACTGACACCACCCATGCACACCGGCGACACCCTAAGCGGTACCAGCGATTCCGACGACTCTCCTGCGGGGAGCCGGAACGCGAGCGGCGACACCGGAAGTGGCTCTGCTGAGGATAGCGAGTCTGAACCCGTCTCCGCGTCCAAGGAGTTTGCTCCCGGGGAGCTCGCTGTCGAGCCCTTGGTCTGTGAGCCAGAGAAAACTCTGGCAGGCAAGAAAGTTACGATGCCCTGCTATGCAGAGGATGGCGCAGTCTCTGTCTGCAACACGTTGCGTGGGAAGGTTAACGTGCTCGAGAGCGTGAGAGCCACGGATAACTTGTACCCGCGACTCGCTCCCGGGTTTGGTTCCCATCACAAAGTGTAGTACGTCCCAAAATCGGGAGGTCAAGAAAAGTCCCTCGCCTTAATTTTCGAAGAGGTCCTGCCGTTCCTGGACAACGAACACATACCTCCAGACGTCAAAGACGCGGCGGATAAAAGCGCGTCAGGGAGGGCCATTGAAAAACACTTTCACAACAACAAACAGCTCAACCTGATTGGGAAACTCGCCGGCATGCAAGAGATCGAGCAAAACATGTTCCTCGCGTTCATCAAATTGAAGAAACAACGGAACTTTCAAATCGTCTTCACATCGCGACACGGCGTCGCCGCCGCGCACGACCGTCTTTTGCGGCGCGCGCGGTCTTTCGCGGCACAACCGTTGCATCATGCAGAGCTCAACTACCCCGACGCGTCTTGGAGTGACTTGCGCGGTATCGTGCTCGCCACCGCGTGGTGGCCGGAAGTCGACAAGACGCCGGAAGTCGAAAAGCCGGTCCTTCCTCCGAAGCCAAAGAGTCCTGCGAAAGCAAAGACTCCCGCGAAACCGGCGAGTCCCGCTACGCCAAAGATTCCTACGACGAAAAAAAGAAGCCGAGTGGAGCCGCGTCCGCCTCCACCCCTCCCCGCATCCGCGTCTGCGCCGGCAGCAAACCCAAACGTCACAGGATCGAACCCTGTTCACGCAGCTTCGTCTCAGCCCCAAACCGACGAGAGCCAAGTGGACGCGATCGAAAAGTGGCACTCGATGTGGTGACAAAACCGAATCAGCGAAGCGCAGTACCTCGACAAGGTGCAGAAAATTCTGATGTAAACAAAGTGCAGAAAGGCGTGAATACATCACGTCACTCACCAAATCACACAGTCAGATACCTCGCGTACCCTAGCTTCTCTAGTCTCAAGTGCTCTAGCTAGACTGCTAGACCTACCTTCTCTTGGACGACGTCGTCTCCGCCGTCTCTGCCGTCGACTTTTCCAACTCGTGTCGTGCCCGCGCCGCCGCCGCGTCGTGCACCGCCTCCGCCTTCGCCACAGTGGCGTCCGCTAAGTCCTGATACGATACAAAAGAAAGTGTCAGTCTCGTATGGGCAATCAGTCGGCTGAATGTGGTAAATGGGAAATACTTACCATCTGCGCCCTTTTGACGTCGAATTCCGACATTGCGTGTTGGTACGCAACGCGCGCGTCTTCCACGGCTTCCGCTGCTATATCTGCTTTCTTCGATAGCTCATCGACTGTGTCGCTCCCCTCAAACGCAACCGCCTTCGCAGTGGCTTCATCCGTCGCGGTTTCTAACACCACTTCTGTTGTTACTTTTTTCGTATCCTCCGCGGAGGCTTGTTCCGTCGCAGCCTCTTTCGTCGAAAGCACCATGTCCTGCACAGCCTCGGCGGCGGCACTTTTCAATTTCTCCATGGTCTTCGTAGCGGACGCAACAGCTGCAGTCGCGGCGGTCGCCGCTATTACAGACTCACTCGCCTTCGCCGCCGCAATCGCCGCCGCCTTCGCCGCCGTTTCCGAAAGCGTCTGCGCTACCGCAGCGGCTTCCGCGGTGACGCGCACGCTGTCCGCCCGTTTCAGCGCATCAGCCACGGACTCCTCCCCGATGTTCGCACCCGAGCTCGCCGCGCTGGCCGATTTCTCGGAAGAAAAAGCAGCCGCTTCCGCGTCGGCGGCGGCTTGTTCGCGTTTTTCGTACGCCTCGTTCGCGGCGGCGGCGGCTTCTATTTGCGCCTTCGTCGCCGCTTCTTGAGCGTGTTTCGCAACCTGCAAATCCTTTTTACTAGCCTCGTGTCGTTTCTTAACCGATTCGTACCCCGCCCGGTCCCCGGATTCGTCGCCACCGGCGTCCACCGCCGCGGCGTTGCTATCGTCGACAACCGGACCGGTTGCTAAATCAATCGCGGCATCCGCCGCTTCCACCGTGTCCAATGTCGTCTCCAAGGATTCGGTGACCGACGCGCGCGCCTCTGCCACTGCTGCAGTGACAGCTGCTGCTTCCGCGACAGCGAGGTCGTACGCCTCCTTGGCGTTCGTCAATCCTTGCTCTGCCCCAGCCAGGTCGGTGACCGCTTGGAAGCGGTTGACATCGGAATCACCAGCCGCGAGTCTGGTCAATCCGCGCGACTTGCGCGCCTCCAGGGGGTTCGACCCGGCCACGGAGGACACCACGCCGGCCACGGCGACGAGGGCGACTATTTGGGTGGGTGTACCGTAGGGTTTATTAGGGTTAGTGTAGGGTCAGGGAAGGATCTGCGGTGGTGCGGTTGGGAAGGAGAAAATGAGGTGGACTCATGCGCAAGATCATCTGTCGAATGTGTCCGCGAAGGGAGTTCGCGTACCCGTAGCTTTGATCCAGTCATAAATGGACCACGCGCTTTGCACGCGCGGGCGGAGCAAGGGGGTGCCTTCGCCGGCGGACATCGCGTGCGTTCCGTGGAGTCGTGCGGCGTGTGAAGTGATGGTTGAGCGAAGGCCGAAGCTCTCTTGATACTCAGAACGTACAAAAAAGTGATGACTTTGCGAGGAGGTCGTCGCTGCAGAGGTGATTGTAGACTGGATCGCTGCGCGATTTCGCACTGGGAAACAACGAAAAAAACAACGACCACGACTTTAGGGCGTACACAAGCGACTGCGCGCGGGGCGTCGTGGCGCGCGAACCATGGGAGTGAAGCGATGCTCGCACGGGAGGGAGAAACGAAAATGCAGGGACTGTAACCCTTGTCCTCACGGCAAGCTGAAACACGACTGTGCGGACTGCAACCCATGCCCTCACGGCAAGCTGAAGCGTAACTGCGCGAAGTGCGTCCCTTGCCCGCACGGCAAGCTGAAAAGCGACTGTTCGGTGTGCACCCCCTGCCCTCACGGCAAGCGGAAAAGCCTCTGCGCAGCGTGCAGCCCCTGCCCTCACGGCAAGGTGAAGACCGACTGCGCTGACTGCGACTCCTGCCCTCACGACAAGGTGAAACGCTTCTGCGCTGACTGCAACCCCTGCCCTCACGGCAGGGTAAAATACAGCTGCACGACATGCAACCCCTGCCCCCATGGCAAGGTGAAAGGCAGCTGCGCGGTGTGCAACCCCTGTCCGCACGGCAAGTTGAAACGCAAGTGTGCGGACTGCAACCCGTGCCCTCACGGGAAGACGAAAGGCGCCTGCGCGGCGTGCAATCCCTGTCCCCACGGCAAGCAGAAAGACAGCTGCGTAGCGTGCACCGGTTGCCGCCACGGCAAGCGAAAGACCAGGTGCGCGGCGTGCAAAACGGCAAGCGCGGCTCCGCCCAGTTCGAAGCGGATCAAATGCGAGCCGGAGAGTTCGCCCGAGAACAAACTCGAGCCCGAGGTCAAACAAGAGCCGGAGATCAAGCAAGAACCCTTCACCATCCGCGGCTACTTCGGCATCGGCGACGAGGACGAAGGTTAACGGTGAACGAGGTCTTTTGGCATCAGCGAGTCTCCGACGAAAAGACAGGTTGTGGTACACGTAGCGTAGGAAAGAGACGAAACGACAACGAGAGTAGACGAAACCACAACGAGCACGTACCCGTCGCGTCGGCTAATTTCTAACTTCCAACTTCAATCCAGTTCATACAGCATCATCTCCGCGCTCTTCTCGTCCCCGCTTCCGTTCCCACGTTCCCCAACCCCAACCTTGTCTGGAAACGACCGTAACAAAGCATCCACGATGTACAAAGCTCGGTGTTCCAACGACCAAACAAACGAATCGTTTGTGGAGTCGAAAAGGACTCCGTCCTCGTCGTCGTCCAAAACTCCCAAAAAAGCCCTGAGCGTTTGCCTCGCTTTCGTGAGCTTCACGGTCGCGCTCTCCAAAAACCCACACGCCAGTTCAAGCGCCGCGCACCGCCCTCGTTCAAGCGCTAAGGTCAAACAGTCATTTGGGTATACACTCTCAAGTCCGTGAAGCGCCTCACACGCGCTCGCCGCGGCTTCTTGGCGGCGGTGCGCGTGACACACCGCGGCGATTGATACGAGGACGCGCGTTTTCGTATCCAACGCTTCGCAGAAAACGCGAGCCGCAGGGACGTTAATTTGTGGGGACACGCGCATTTCTTTAATAACCTCCTCCACCTGCGCGAGTGTTTTTTTCTTCACCTCGTGATTTTTGTTGAGTCTATTCGGGTCTGTTGCAGCGGTGTTTGAAAATACCTCTGACGACGACGTATCACCGAATACCCCTGAAACCTCATCACCGAACACCTCCGAGAATACCCCATCACCGAACACCTCGCGAGCGTGGTCGACGACGGCGCACCAACGGCCAAGACGCGCGTCGTGATTTGCGTTTGTTTGGAAAACGCGTGTTTCCCGTCGTGTAAGTTCAGGCGAACAACACCCAGCGCATGCACAAACAAACCCGTGCGACTCCAACAGAACCGCGCGTCGCGTCGCGCGCGGCGCCGCGCCTGTGATTGTTACACGAAAAGTGTCAGTCTTGTATATCGCGCCGTGTGGACAAACAGTCACCAGCTGAGAGATAAAACAGTGTTTGGATTTGGTAAAGGCCCAAGGCCGTACCGACAACCGGGCCGTAGGAAACCACGATTTCTTCGCCTTCGCGAATGTCGCGAATCGCCCTAACCGACGCGACGACGGCAGGGTGGTTGGGGTTGTTTTTTTCAGGTTGAAGGATTTCGACAAACGCGTTTGGGTCGCACGCGTGGTTCGCCCGCGACGTTTTCGGAAACGTCGCGAGCGCCACCGGGTGGGATTCCGTGGTCAGGGCGCGCCATGCGTAGTGGTACACCGGCGATTCCTTCGCGTATATCCGCGAGTACAACGGTGCTTTTTGTTTCAAGTTCAAAAGCCGCTCGCTCAACTTTTGCATTTGGTTTTTTTCAAACCCACACGGGTCGGGAACCGAAACAGACGCGCCGCCGGCCCCGCGTTTTTTGTCACACACCGTTTCCCCATACAACCCGGGACTCGGAACTCGCTTCACCGCGAACGCGTTACCCAGCACCGCACACGTCGCTTCCAGCACTTCTCCTGGTGTAAATTTTGTGCCGGACGCACAACACGCGACGACCGCGGCGACCGCGAGCCTCGCTTTCGCGGAGACGTCCAAGTCGTCCCAGCGGCGGTGCAAATCGAAAATCGTGGAAGAGTCAGGGTTACATTCCCTTTCCTTTTTCGCCGCCGCCACGCACCGCATCGCCAGCCGCGTCGCCGAGGGTAAAACGACCCACCAGCACCCTCCCGTTTCGCACTCGACCTCGCGGTGCGGCGTGTCACTTGCGCGACATAAATCGTCGCAGTACGTCGCGACGCAACAGGTGCGGCACGGCGTCGGCGCGATGGACAACGGCTTGAAACAAAAGTGACAGTTACGTTTCCACGCTTTCCCGTTTCGCGAATCGGGAACGACCGCGAGTGGGGGTTCGTGTGAAACCACCGAATCGCCCTTGGTCATTTTTCCCGAAGCAAACAAACCGAAACCGGAACACGCCAGCGAGGCTTTGACGAAGGGCGTTTTTTTGGAAGCGCTGGAAGGGCTGTTCTTGTTAACAGTCTTAACAGTGTCACGTGTCGTTTCCCTGATCCTGTCAACAGCGCCACGTTCCGTTTCGCGGTTTGTTGCTGAAGGTTCTGTATCAATCACTTGACCCTCCTTTTTTACGCGTTCCAGCCTCGTTTCCACGGAGTTTCGCGCCCCTCGGCCATGCGGCAAAACCCGTAACGCATTTTGAAACGCGTCGCGCGCGCCGTCCATGTCTCCCAAAGCAGTCAACGCAACACCTAAACGGATGAAAGGTTTGGCCCAAGTGCTTGGGTGTGTTTGATCTGGGTCTTTTGGGTGTAACGACTCGAGTTCTTTCCCTAATTCAATCGCGCGCCGGGCGTCGCGCTCGGCGAACAAAAGTAACAATTTCCGTGTACCACCAGCGTCGGATGCCTGAAGAGATCTGTTACCGTGGTCGGATGACTCAAGGTTGGATACGTCCTCCTCTTGCGCACGGCACATCCCCCCCCGCGAATCATTCGCCTCCACCAGCTTCAGCAGCACCGCGGACCGGTTGCTTCGCAGGGTGTGTATGAGTATTTTGTCGCGTCGCGTGACGTGCGGGGCTAGGCTCAGCGCTTGATTAAGATTTAACAAAGCAAGTGCGAGGTCGCCATCCCGAAACTCTTGGTCGGCGTTCCGTTTTCTATCCCTCGCGGTGGAGTGTGACTTCCCCGCGAGCCCGTGTGGGTCCGCTATCGGTGCTATCAAGTGTTTAAATTGTCCTTGTGAAGTGTGGTCACGCAACGCCGTTTGTACGACCTGCGCCGCGTCTCTCGGGGTCAAACAGGCGAGACCTCCGACCACGTCCGCGGACAACAACGACAATATCGCATCCATCGTGCACGTATCAAGGGTTTAGGGTTTATCGGTTTAGGGTTTAGGGTTTCTTCGAGACATGTCATAACGCGACAAAACACCACGCGCGAAAAGAGGCATCGCGATGGCGAAGCGACGCGAAGCGCGGAGTGGCGGAGGCGGTGTGTTGGAAAGATGTAGTGTAGATTTGGTTTCGGCAACAAGTGATGATTTTTTTCCCCGCAAACGATGCGAACGATCTCATCGTCTCATCATCGGACGTCGCACCAAGCACCATGGCGTGCTTCGGCTTTGCGGTGATGCACGCGGTGCCGCATATACCCGTGAGTAACGCCCGAATCCGGTGGCCGTTCGAAACCACGCGCGTTTCTGCCGACCACGCACGCCAACCTTCCGCGCTCGCCGGAATCTTTTCACGTCGTGTCAATCCGCACGCGCTTCGGCACACCGAGCACTCCATCTGGGTCGACCAAACACGAAGGCACGGGCGTGCTCTTGACGACACGCGAGCGCCAAGGCGTTGGGCGATGACACCGAGCAACGAGTCTATACCTTCGGAAGGCGAAGCTATTCGCCAAGCATATGTTCCCCGCAGGTGCGTGCTTCCCTCGTCCTCGCTTGTTTACGATTTCTCCTGCCATATATTTTGCGGCGAGAGAGCTGAGCAGCTGACAATACTTCGACGCAAACTTAAACAACACAGTGAGTCTTCGAAGTCTGACGATCGTGCCGAACGATGGATAAAAAAGGCGCGCACTCCGCATTCATGTGAGATGTCCAAGACCCATTCGCCTGCACCTCTCTCGTTGCCCGTCAGCGGCACGTAAAACTCACCTTCGAACTTTCATTCCTCCTCAGGGCGTCGCGCTGGTCTGCTCCGAGTGCGAAACCAAGGAGACGAGTCGGTGGTGCGCCAACAGGGACGATGCCGAAAAACCGGTCTGCCAGGTTTACTACAAACGACAGGTACGTCACGCGCGTCGATCCAAGGCTTCAATATTTCATCTTCTTTGTATCGTCACATCCTGACCCAATACCCGCGGTGCTCCTTTTCACAGCTCGCTGCCAGCTGTGGCAAGTGCTTCGAATGCGGTACGGATGGGGCAAATACAAGCCAATTGGTTAGGTCGAAGCTCCAGAAGGGCGCGTGGTACTGCGGGCCGTGTAGCAAACGAGAGGTGCACAATTTCTGCTTCTTCTCTCTCTTTCTCTCTCCTTGCCCTACCAACATTTATAGGCATGATAACTTTCTGTCACAAGCTGTTTCGTCTCGACTCACGTCGTTCGAGTTCCATATTCTTCGCAGGAGCGGGACATCGAAACCGCCGCGGGGACGACGTGCGTGAAGTGCGGGACGGATACGACCAGTAAGTGTATCAAGTGCAAAGATAGGCCCGGAACTAAAATTTGCACGCCTTGCTACGACAAGAACTAGCTGGACCTCCCCGCGGCCGCGGGGACGACGTGCGTGAAGTGCGGGACGGATACAGCCTGTCAGTGGTACAACTGCAAAGACGAGCCCGGAACTAAATTTTGCAAGCCTTGCTACCAGAAGAACCAGCTGGACCTCGCCGCGGCCGCGGGGACGACGTGCGTGAAGTGTGGGACGGATACGACCTTTCAGTGGTACAACTGCAAAGACGAGCCCGGAACTAAATTTTGCAAGCCTTGCTACCAGAAGAACAGCTACGAGAAAAAGAAAGCGGCGAAAGCAAACGACAAGTGAGTCTCGGGACGACCCTGGGTTTTGAAGCGATATTGACGCCGCTTCACGCAAACTAGCTTAGCTATAAGCTTAGCCGCTAAGCGCAAACTCGATCAATGCACCAAAGAAATAATACAAGTATTTTATAAACCACACACCACGCGTCACGCCACCACCCTGGCGAGTAAATAGTCGTACAAATGCGTACACCGTTTCGCTAACCAAGCCGTGATCGCGGCTGGCACGATTAACGCCGAAAGTGTCAGTCTCTCGGCCATGTGTATGAGGGATTGGTATGAGTAAACAGTCTTGGTAACAGTCCGAGGGAAAAGTCCCTTCTGGTCGTAATGGTTCCTTCGCAAGACGAGTATGGGCAATCAGGGAGGCGGAATGTGGTGAGTTGGAAATACGTACCCGACACGAGCGAGCAAAGCGCGCCGGCCCAAAACGCGTTTGCGAAGCACGCGCCGCCGGTGCAAAAAACGTCGTCGGTTGTTTGGTGAAGAATGCCAGACTGGTCAGCCACTGAAGAACTCGGTAGCAGCTGTTTCGCCATCGCTGAGTCGTACACATAACTAAACACTTTCGTGGAAAGGAAAAACGACCCAAGCATGGGGGACACCGAGAGCCACCCGTAAATCGCCCCGACGTTTTTTGTGCCGAAAAGCTCGGTCACGATCGCGGGCAAACCGCCCTTTTGAGTTTTAAGAAAAGTGTCAGTATTGTATGGTCAAACAGTCTTGGGATTTGGGAAATGCAATACGTACCCAGTGCGCGCCCAGCGCCGCGCCAACCACGGAAACGGCGACGAAAACCCCGAGCGGGGTGGGACATGCCGCGGCGAAGGAAACCCCGAGCGCGACCGCGCACTGCGCGACCGCTAAACACTGCACTCTGGTTATTCCGTATTTCGCAAACACAAACTCCGCGACCTCGCCGCCCACCAGCCTGCCGAGGCAGTTGCACACGGAAAACACGGAAACCAGCGCGGAGGATACACCCGAGTTTGACCCCACCGCGGCGGACACCACGGAAAGGTTGTTCACGAGGCACATCGCCGCGCCCGACGAGAGCGAAATCGTGACGAACAAAAGCCACATGTCCACGCATTGTAGGGATTCATAAAGGGTCAGGGCGTGGCGCTTTTGCCCGCGAAGGGGAGGCGGTTCTGTCGATTCGCTCGATTCATTCGACACGACAGTGGATCGTACTCGAGTTTCCTCCAGGGAATCAGAAGCGGGCACGTCATCCACGTCATCGGGAGCGCCATCAACGCCATCACCCAGAAGCGGGTCGCGCAGGTCATTTTCGTAAGAAGGGATTCGCTCGTTTGCGCTTGAAGAGTCGTGGACTCCCGAGAATCCATTTGATTCGTAATCCGTCTTCTCCCCGAACGCCCCCGCCGCGGCGAAGGAAACCCACGGCGTGGCGAGAAGAACAAGGACGACGAACGTCAGCAAACCGTTGACCCACCTAGCCGGTGATGCCATTCCGAACACGGAAGGGTCGTTGACGAGCGCGGCGAGGGAAACGACGGACACCAGCGCGACGACTTACGGTAGGTAAAACAAAGTGTCAGTCCATTTGTTGGGCGTGTATTGGACGATGTGTGGACAGCAGTCGTGGTAATCGGTATGTGTATTGGATGATGGCCTGGTCAACAGTCACCGGTCATCGATCAGAACAGTCACAGGCGCGTTAGAGGTAAAACGGGCGGTGTGTTGGATTTGGGAAACGCGCTACGGCCGTACCTGTGTAGTTTAGCTGCGTCAACACGACGGCGCGCAGTTTTTTCGACCCGCGCGAGGTATTCGGTGCGTCGTTCGTTGGTAAACGGGGAGTCATTGACTCGCCAAACCGGCCATCACCTGGACGCGTGTCTTCCATAACCCCCGGTGCGCCTAAAAAGAACGGCGCGCCAACCACCGCGACGGTTCCGCCCACGAACGCCAAAAGCAACACGAACTTCTCCGACCGTGTGTCCTCCGTGGTGTTTGCACCGCCGACGGGAACGAACGTGGCGAACATTTGCTGAAAAACCGCACTGCTTAGCCCCAGGTACGCCTTCAAAACCCCGCCGATTTTGCCAGAGTCGTGCGGAAAACAACGCATGACGTGTAACAACGCCGCGGTGTCGAACAAGGAGTTGCCGTTTGACGCGACGAAAACCGTTAGGGACGTCCACCAAAGGGACGGCGGAGTCGTTGTTTTTTGCGTCAGCACACGGTAGACCCCTAAAAACCCACCCACGTGCATCACCGCCCCACACAACAGCGTCGCGAACGCGCCGTACCGATCGTACAAATACCCTCCGGGTAACCCGAAGTACGCCCCGGAGTCCTTCACGGTTCCAAGCAAAGCGACCACGGCTTCGCGGCCGTGAAACACTTTGCGCAAATCGTCGGAATACACCCCGAAACTATACGTCAACCCGGCGCAGGTTTGAACCACGGTCGCGGCGGCGAGCGCGGCGAACGGGCCGGGGGTGATTTTATTTAGGAAGGTACGTGGACCGTGAGACGACGAATTCGGGGTCCGCGCGGACGCGGACGAGACCGTGGATGATGGGTCGTTGTTGGTTCGGGACATATCATCATTGAAGATGTCCACCTCATCAAACGATCCTTCCCGAACGAACAACGACCCATCATCCACGTTCGCACCAGGCCCGGTTTCTTCGTCCTCGGAGTACGACTCCGCGGAACCCACGACGGCCTCCAGTCGCGTGAACATGAACCGCGCCACGCCCGCGGCGCGCCGCCGCGAGAGTGTGGCGAAGAAAGCCGGGACGCGTGCGACTTTTGGACGGCCAAACGACGCGCTTCGAAAGAATAAACCAGAAGGCACCACTGATTGTACATTTGTATCTTTACATCCGTGTAAGTCTCTCTACGTCTCCCGGCTCTGCTGCTCTAGTCAGAATCCATCCCCCAGTCTTCGTCCAAGTCAGAGTCTTCGGCATCAGCCGGTTTTTGTGGACTCACGGGAGGAGCTGTGTTTTGCAGTGCAGTCGTAGTCGTCACTGGGTCGATTGCGGTAACTCGGTTCGTTCGCGCCGACGGTGCGTCCGAATCCGCAACCGGTGCCTCGCCCGTTTCCCCGGAACTCGAACCGCCACCAGATGAATACTCCACGTCCCGCATCCGCGTCCAATCCTTCCCGAGCGAGTCGTCCGAACCGTCACCCGTGCCGTCCGTGCCGTCGGTGGTCGCGAGGGAAACCACGCGGTGGTGCCCGGGAGGGTAATTGCCCATAGGGTCGGGGTCGCCCACGTCCACGCGCTCGTGTGTTTTTGAATCTTCAGGTTCGATTTCTTGAGCTTCTTTTGGGGGAGGGTAATTGCCCATAGGGTCGTTTGTCTCGCCCACGTCCATGCGCTCGTGTGTTTTGGCGGTTGGTTCGGGCTCGGGTTCGGGTTCGGATTCGGTTTCTTCTTCTTCTTCGTCTTCTCGCCTTTCTTTTGTTGGCGCCCCGCGCCGCGGCACGGAGACGGAGACGGGGGAGACGGAGGGCGAAACGTCTGTGTGTTGCGCGAGTTTTGAAGTATCCGCGCTGCCGTCCTGGTCGTTCTTCCGCGTGTCAGACCCAGACCGGGCTCCATCATCGTTCGGTGACGTAAAGCGCACGTGAAATGTCGCGTCGCCCGCGGTATCCGTCTCGGCCAATTCGACGTCGTCACCGCCGTCGTCGTCACCGTCCGCCTTCTTTCCCTCCGCCTTTCCTTTGTCCTTTTCCTCCTCCTTTCCATCCTCCGTTCCTTCATTTCCCTCCTCCTCGTCTCCCTCTCCCTCCTCGTCTTCAAACAACCCGTGTCCGTCCCGCTCGCACCGCAGCGCGTAAACTCGAAAGAAATACCGGCTCCAGAAAACGTCGTACTCCACCACCGCGGGAACGATGCGCACGGACATGGTCTTCATGAACGAGTTCGAACCGAGCAGCGCGTCGACGCTGTTTTTGGTGGACTCCGAACGCGGGTGGAACGTTTTTTGCCAAATTTGAAACGAAACCCCATCCTCCGGCTCGTCGCAGTACGTCCCGCTGTCGCGCTGCGCGGCGGCGACTTTCTTTTCGAAAACAGCCAAAGCGGCGTCTCGGGGGGATTGAACCGAGGCTCGCGGTTGGTCGCTTGTCCGGTTGTCCGCCAATGAAGATGCGGCGTGTTTACCCTGTTGAGTGTCGACGGTACTACTGATGTGACGTCGCCCCGTGGAATCCGTCGCGTCCGCGGCGTCGTCCAGTTTGTCCACGATTTTGTCTGCCATTGTGACAGAACAGTGTCAGTCTTGTGTGGGAAAACAGGGAGGCGGGATTTGGGAAATGCAACACGTACCAAACAACCGCCCGGCGTTTTGAAACATTGTCGCCCCGAACCGCTCCATCGTTTCGCCAACCTGCTCAAGCGCCTCCGCGGTGCGCTCGAAGGTCTCCACGACGTGTGGGTCCAACCGCGTGGAGGCGCGCCGGTCGTCGTCGTCGTCGTCGCCGTCATCGCCGTCGTCGCTTCCGTCTTCGCCGTCAGACTCCCGGGACACCCCCAGCCCCCCAGACCCCCCGGCCGCGAACTCGCCCAACGCGTCCCCGACGAAAACAATGTCAGACGACACACCTTCGTCGGTTGTTTCCCGGAACTCGTTTAAATCCCGTCGAACGGTTTCCGCCGCGAAGTGGACATCGCGCGACACGCTGGCCACCGTGGTTTTCGCCGCGTGCGTCAATTTGTCCTTCGCCAGACGAAGCGTTTGCCAAACCGCTTGTGGTACGAACGCCCCGGCCTCGTCGTCATCATCGTCCTCTTCTTCGTCTGCGTTTTGCGTATCGTCAACTGTTGAGTCGGCACGCCTGCCGTCTTCGTGCCAACGTGACCCGCGTGTCTCATCACCACCACCGAACCCATCGGAAGGAGCTTTCGTCTCGGCCAAGACGTCGTCCTCGTCGTCTGACTCCGAATCGAGAAGCAAATCACCAGCCTTGGCGGCCAAGTCCCCGACGCGCGCGGTGACGTTCTTGAAAAAATCCATCTCCGGGGCGGGTTTAGGTGTTACGCAAGTCGTGAAGGCGTTGACGCGGTTAACGGGTGCTTCGGGCCCGTGCGCGAGAGGAGTGGGCTCGAGTCGTTCGTTCAAGAGACGAAGAATGTTGGCTTTTTGATTTGCGCAAGATTTCGTCGATTTGGCAAAATTGGCAATGGACCTAAAATAATTTTGCCATTCATCCTCCGCTCCCTCTCATCACTCCTTCTTCTTCGCCTCTAGACTCTTCCCCCCCCCCGCCTTTTCAAACGCCACTTCCAGCCCCAGCCCCTTCACGATATCAACCGCCCGTAACCGCGAGCCTTTGATTTTCGTGCCCTCTAAATACGCCCTCGGGACTCGAACCAACTCTTCGCCTTTCTTAAAAAGTAAAATACTAGGCACCGCGCACGCCGGTCCCGTTGCGTCGAGGGGCACGCCCAGCGTCGCTTCCGCGGTTTCCGGCCACCGCCCCACGTCTATTGTGACGAACTTTACGTTGTCCGTGGTGTATTTCATGGAAATGTCGTGGAAAGTGGGTTCCAGTGCTGTTGAGTTACTGCTCCAATCCGCGTGGACTAACACCACCCATTGAATAGCGGCATCACTTTTCGTCCATTCGGGTCTCAAAATTTGCGAATGCAACCCCGCTGGTGTCATCGGCACCGCTTTCGTTGCGCCGGAGTATCTCGGCGGTATCAGGAATGCGCAGCCCAAGAAACTAACCAACACACCCACTCCGAATACCCCGAAATCCGGACGCGTCGCGACGTACAGCAAGGCTAGCAAGGAAGCTTCCAGGTACATAATCGCGCTCGCCAGAAACTGATCGAGGTTGTCCTTCTTCAGGAACTTCATCAGCAACACCGCGACGCACGTCGCTGCGATTTGTTTTTCCCACTGCCACAGCGATTCGTTGTTTCGTGGGAACGCCACTTTAAGCCACCCGCTGCCGAGTAAAGGGTACGCGAGCAACACGACCAGGTGCGTGAGGTGGTACGGGGAGAGGAAGCGAGCGAGTGGGGGGGCCATCTGGACAAGTTTCGCGGTCGTTTAGATTGCGCGAACACGGGCTGCACACCACGAACGCGGTCGTTCGCCTGGTTTCGCACAGCACGACGACCGACGGAGTTCGGGGGCCTGTTCAGGTTCGCAAAATGGAAACGTGCGAAACGTCTGGGAAACCGCGCGTTCCAATAACCGCGAGCAACACTAAGAGCGACCCTACGCGCGCGCGCGTGATACCGTGAATGAGGTTTTCGCGAAAACGAGCGGCGGTTGTGGAAGGGGCGAAAAGTGTTTTTGTAGATTTCTTAAAATTACATCGTTTGCGTCGAGCAGGGCTAACATAAGACATCCCCCACATAAAGGACATCCTCAAAAGTACGTACCGCCCTCGCTTCAGCCCGGAAAACTTGCAGTCTCCTAATCCTATTCCTTCCCGAACCCGATCCCCCCGGACATGATTATTCCCACGATCACCCCGAACAGCCCGAGCGCGCTTCCGAAAATCTCGACGACGAGAATCTTGACGAACAACGTCGGGTTTTGCGCGTCTGCGGAGAGAAAAAAAGTACGGAGTATTTAGTGAGAGGTGTTTCGAGGTCAGTTGGGGGGGTACAGGTGGTTAACCACTGGCATACCGACTCGGCGGACCTTGGTTCGAAGCCACCAGGTATGCGAGGTAGTTTTACGTCCGGCACAGTAATTAGTCATGCTAATTGTAAAACCAAACGCACCTGATAAAGCGCACGACGACCCCACCGCGCCGACGCACATCCCGCACACCAAGTTCGCCAGGCCCACGGTTAGACCTGAGGCGAAAATGCAGTATCCCGAGGTGTACGCCGCTTGCGCGTACCGGCCGGTGTCCGAGGATGGCGCGACGTATTCGATTTTCGTTTGTAAAATGATGGCTATTATGACGCCTGAGATTGTAAAAAGAAACGTCAGTCTCGTATATCGCGATGTATTGGACGATGTATGGACAACAGTCAGGGCAGAGGTAATGGTCCCTACTGGGAAATACGAACCGTAAATCGCCACGGCTTCGCAGAAAATTACGCTGATCAGGTTCTTGCTCGTGATCCGCGGCGCGCGCACCGCGGCGCCGACCAAGGAACTGCCGGTGATGAAAATGCCCCTGTTCGTGGATTTGTTTCGTTAAAGGTTTGGGTGGTTAGTGTGCTGTGCGTATGGGTCAGTAGTCAGAGTTCTTTTTTGGACCCGTGGTTCGTAGGAGGCGAGCGTCTGTGAACACGCGTCGCAAATCCGTAATCGATTTAGGGTTGGGGAAAAACAGGTGCCCGAATTCGATCGATGCAGATCTGTGTTCGTGCGACCCGACAATCCGAGAAGTTCGCCACACCCTAAACCCCCACGCACCACGCCGCCCCTAACACCGAGAACCCGATCGCACTGGCGATACCAAGCGCGGCGAAGAAATACGGGTCTATTGACCGGAACAGGAACCCGAGGTAGGCGAAATCTATCAGCTTGTTGGAGCTCTGTTCGCGCCTGCCGAACGAGATGCCGAACACCAGCAACAACAACGTTGTGACCCACAACACGGATACCAAAATCAACAACCGACTGTCCAGTTTCAACCCGCCCGCGGAGGTGGCCATCGTGACCTAGCGCGCTACCGAAGAGGGAAATTCGTGGTAGAGGTTCCGTCTTCCCTGCGCGGAGGTGATCTAATGTGTACCTGGCTTACCGCCAAGGCCCTTTGGCGAGGCACGAAAATAAAAAGTCAGAAAAAAATCAAAAAATCTCAATTGTCGAACGAGGCGTCGATCGGTCAACGCGTCCCACCCTTCGCCCCCACACGCAGGTCGCGCGCTGCGTTTGGTTGCCGGAACAACTCCGGCATCCAACGGGCAGGGCGTGCGCGTGCCTTTAGGGTGTAGGGTGTAGGGTTTGACACGCGCTTGTGCTTCCTGACGTGCCGCGTCTTCTGCTAAAGTATAGTAAATTTCGACTCGGCAACGCCGCGGCCGGTCGCTAAAATGCCATCCCCACCCCCCCCCAACACGAACACCGTGCGCGTGTCCGTGGACGAGATGAGGTTCTTTCCAGCGCACGTCGTCATTACCAAAGGCACGTCCGTGCGCTGGGAGCCGGTGTCTGGCTGTTCCGTGGCGCACTGCCTTGAAGTCGTGGACGCGGAGGAGACGAACTTTGCGATGTCGCCCGCGATGGTACCAGGAACGCCGTGGGATTTTGAGTTCACGGAGGTCGGGAACTTTCACTACCGCAGTCTGATTTACTGTTTCATGAAAGGAACCGTGACCGTGGTAGAGGCGGTTGATGTACTTCCGACACCAAAACGCAGCAGCACGAGTCGAGTTTTGCAGAGAAGCAGTGCGTGGACGGGCGCTTCCAGCGCAGGCGAGCCATCCTCGAAGGAATTGCACGGCGTACCAGTTGCGCAACGCGACGCCTCGACCGACCACGGCGCGGCGGACAAACTCGTTTCGTTGCAGTACACGCGCCTTGCTAGTGATGAAACAGTCGAGGAAGAAAACAGCACGTCATACGAGTTGGACCCGAAAAAGCCAAAGAGCACGGTAAGTAGCTCGGGTAACTCGAGGAACGACTATGCAAAAGATGACGCGCGCGTTCCGAAAAGCCACCTTCCGCCCGACCAACTGATTCGCGCGGCGGCGGAAACCTCACGGCGGTTACTCGAAACGTCCTCCTCGGTTTCCACCACCGAAAGAACATACACGAAGTGCGACCGGTGTTCCTTAACCTTCGTCTCGGAGACGAACAGACAAAGGCACAGGGTGAGCTGCGAGAAACGGCGAGGAACGCGGGGCAAACCGCCGGTTGTCGCGCTTGACGAGGTTGTGAAATTTTGGACGCAGGTGCGTGTTGCGCGTTTCCCGAATCCGGGGACACGCTGTTTTATCTCTCAGCCGGTGACTGTTTGTCCATACATCGCCCAATACATGACTGACACTTTTCGTTCACAACCACAGTTACCCTCGGCGGCGCGAAGAGACGTTTGTTTAGTTTCCCAGCCCGGCGAAGCAGGCGCGCTAGTCGCGGCTGGATTCAAGGGAAGAACATCAACTCGTGTGGAACAACAACAAAACGATCAATCGTTTCTGAAATACAAACAGGCGGGGTCCACGTTAGCAATCGCCGCGGGTGTTTTCGACGAAAAATACGCCGACAAAACGCAAATCGCGACGGAAACTGCAACTCTTTTCGCGTGCCTTCGTGAGGCCAGCGAAGGCACTTATTTCGGCCGGCACACCAACCTAGACCTGCCCACGATGATCTTGGACGAAAACCTGGAAGCCGCGCTCGCGTTTTTGCTTGAACAGCGGATTTCGGAGCGGTACCTTGACGAGCGGTCCGTGGAAGCGGAACTTGCGCGGAAAACGTTACTCCTGGAGATTGACGAAACGGCGGCGAAGACGGAACGGCGCGACGCGCATCGGGGGGCGCGAAACAAAGCCAAGAAAGCAAAGGCGCGGACGAAACGGAAGGGTGATAGTACACTCAGTGGGGCATCAGGAGTTTCCGAGAATGAAACTGGGGGTGAGGAAATTATGGAAGCGGAGGAGGATGAGACGACTGAAACGTCCAAACTGTTGGAACTCGAGCGAGTAAAACGCGACTCCGACCTGGACGCCGCCGCGGCGAAGGAACACGCAGAGTTGGAAGCACACACGGCTTCTGCTGCTTCCGCGAAATCGGAAAGCCGACCGCGACGGGGACTTGATTTCCGAGGAGACAGCGCGAAAGGAGCTGGCGCGACGCCCGTGCTGCCCGCGCGCCCCACAGACGACGCGGTCGAAAAGAAGACGACATCAACAAAAAAGTTGCCTCCGCGTCCCGCCACGGCGCCGGTGTTGCTTTTGCGCGAAGGGTTCACGATTCCGACGCCCAAGAAACAGTCACCCGAATCAGCAAAAAAAACGCCTGTTGTGGTGAAGCCCCTTTCTCGGGTTAAGGAACTACCAGTAGTGCCTGTGCAGTCGGGCATTATTGAAAACTTGGACTCCGCGGTGGTCAAGAAGAGCCGACGTAACAAAAAGCTGGAACGACGCGCCGGCGGCGGGATTTCGGACGTTGCCACCACGGACATATCCGCATCAGGGAGCGATGTCGGGTACCGCACCGCGTCTGATACGGAGCTGTTGTTTGGGACAGGTCCTTCGGGAAGCGTTACGACGAAGCAAAGCCGAAGGGCTTGCGTCGCGGCGCGCGCGAACGATGCGAACGGTGCCGGCGGGGAGACGCTTTCTCTTTTGGAGATGCTCACGGGTAATGCTGCTCTGCCGCCACCCATTCCTTTTGTCGCGTTGGTTTCAGAGACGCCCACTGCTTCACCTACGGCTACACCCACCAAGCCTGTGCCACGCACTACGCACTCGCCCTCGAATATCACAGCGCCACCGACCCCGGTCGCGGAGTTTGTCTCGCCCGCCTCGTGTTCGTTCACCGCGCGCGGCATTCCGATCGCGCCGTTGTTGACGCCGGAGAGGATTTGCGATTTGCGGGGAACGGGCGGTGGTCCGCCAATCGCGATGCCGTTCCCAAATCACGCAGTGCCGATGGCTACGCGCGCGCCGCCCATGGCACATCATCTGTTCCCGACCGGTGGTGTACCGATGATGAGTACTACACCTCACCCGGCGCCTCCCGTTGCACACAAGGCGCACATGCTCAACGCCGCTCCCCCCGTCCCGGCTGGCATCGACCCCGAGGTGTACATGCGTCATTACATGACAGCGCTTGCGGCGATTCAGAAAACACACGCCGAACACTCTTGGGTTGTCTTCGCCCCGCCCCTACCGCCGGGGCCGCCGCCGCAAATGTTCTGGCAGTATTCGTGATCCGTTATTTTTAGTCGTACGTGTACTTAGTCCGGTTGAGAGTAGTCACCGTACGTGTAATTAGTCTGTAAGCTATTAGAAAACTCAGCAGTAACCTCTCACGCGTCTTCCCACTCCTCCTCCACGTCCTCCCAAACTTCGTCCCCGCCGTCCGCCATCGCGAGGGCGACCAGGTCGTCGGTGACCATCTCGGCAACCGCCGGCGCGTCGCTTTCGCTTTGTTTCTGTTCGCTCTGTTTCTTTTCCCCAGCCGCGGCGTCGCCGGTGTTATTTTTCAAAGCCCCGAGGTACGCCCTTAGCCACTCTTCCTTTATCTTCTCCTCAGCCTTTGCTGTAGAGTCGTCTGTTGCATTCGCCTTAGCGTCCGTATCACCTCCCCCGATCCCACCGCCCATGGTCGCGTCTTCCTTGGCGAATGCGTTTTTAGTGATCCACTCCGGCGCTATCTTCGGCGCGTGCGCCGCCGCGTCCGCCTCCGCTTCCTGTTCCTCGGTCAGCCCCAGCGTCACTTCGAAGGTGGTGTCCTCCAAAGAATCGAGCTGGACGTTCAACCCCCCCCGGGCGTTCAGTCCGAAATTATTGCCCACCCCGCCGTTCCTGGCGGCGGCTTTTTTCCGCGCCCGCGTGTATTCGTTAAGCGTTCCGTACTGCGGTGGGACCGTGCCTTTAACCCTGTCCAACTGCTTTTGAATCGGTAACACTTGTTGTTCGAACTTTGCGAGCGCAGCACGCACGGCTTCCCGTGTCCTCGGTTCAGGTACCCCCCCGTCCTCCCCGCCGCCGCACTGAACTACCTCCGCGGCGCACACGCTGCACTTGAACTGCATCGTCGTCATGTCCAGCAAGCGGGACGCGTCTAACGACGAGTACCGTTTGCCGCATATTTCCAAATCCGCGACGCACTTGAAAAGCACGGAAACCGGGCCTTTCTCGGCTCTGTGTTTCAGGTTTTTTCTGGCCGTGCCTACTCGCAAATTCACCGCATCCACGACCCGGCTGTAGTTCAAACACACGTACGTCACTATTGTTTTGTCGATGTTCCGAATGCGTTCCTGTATGACGTGCTCATCAACCCCGTTCTCCTCCCCCCGCGCCCGGGTCCTATCCTCCCGGTCTTTGTCTTTTTCCTTAACGTGCGCCCGTGTCACGAACCGCTGTTCCTCTAGATAAAGAAGCGCCTTCCTTACCTGTTTCGCGGACAGCAACACCGCGGCCGCGAGATCGTCCTCCTTTACCCAGGTCCTGCGGCTCAACGCATCGACCAGAACTTCCGCGATTTTCGAGTTGTCGTACTTAGCGTTCCCAGTACGCGCCAACCTCTCCATCGCGCTGCTGTGCCGGTAAAACGCGCGAATCGCGAGACGAGCGAGTTTCTTGTGCTCGCTCATGGACGACGAGGGAACCGCAGCCGCCTCAGCGCAGTGGCCTCTGTGATCAGGGGGGCGACGAATTGAAGTTTTCTGCAGTCCTAAACTCGAAAATGAAAATTAAAAGGGCGCACCCGATTTTTATCGACCCTCAGTACTGGTAGCGCCAATGCGCCCGCTGCTGTTAGCGGCGGGGTATTGGCCGTCCTCAGCGCCGGTGCACCGGGTGACGTGTGCGGTCGAGGCGCGGACGGTCACAAGCGATGGAAGGAAGGTCACTACGCGTTGGACCGGTGGGGACGACGGAGCTGTGGTGCGGTGGGAATTTGAACACGACGAATCTGCGACAACGTCCGCGAGCAGCGAAGCAAACACGTCAACGCCCGTCGCGTTCTACGGCGGCCATTCCAGTAAAATCGTAGGTCTCGTGGTGAACCAAGCGCACGACACGGTAATCAGCGCGGATGAAACCGGGGTTTTGTGTGCGTGGAGTGTAGGCACGAACGTGTGTGTGGAACGAGCCGAGCTTGGGGGCGACGATGTCGTTTCGGTCGCAATCGAGCACCGAAAACTCGTCGTCGCGACGTCCACGGAAACAATAGAATTGGACCTACGGACGCTTGTTAAGGTAACACAAACAGAAAACAGGGACACGGGGTCGCCTCCAACGAAACGGGAGGGTTCGGTGCAAAGCGACGAAGTGAGTTTTGAAACAAACATAGCCGTGCGCGACGCGTGGCGGAAAGACGCGCGGGGAGAAAATGTAAACGCCGTCCACGCCACGGTTTCGAGGTTCGCGTTCCAAACGAACGGCGCGCCGTTCTTGTTAGCGGCGGGTTTGGAAAACGGCGACGTTCTGTTTGAGCCGTTTCAAGTAACTCTTACTCCCGACGAGGTATCGACACGTAAATCGCGTACGCAAAACTCCGAAGAACCGAACGTCGAGACTGATTGCCCGGTCACGGCGATGTGCGCGCTTGACGGGTTTTTACTGGCGGGCGACGAAAACGGCGTCGTCCGTGTGTTCGACACAATCGACGGAACGCCAATTTTGGTCACCACCTTGGTGCACCACTCCTACGCGGTTGTTTCTATCGAGTCGCTGCCTATGCATTCGGACGAAAAAACTGTACTTACCGTGGATGGAACCGGGTCTGTTGGAGTCGTCACGGTGGCCAGGCGCGACGACGGATCTGGCGCTGCGCGAAACGAAATTGTCTTTCCCACGAATGAAACGGAGGACAGTGCGTCTAAAGAAAAGTCTATAAACCTAGTATGGGACCCTGATTGTGGAGTTTTAATTGTGTTTCGAAAGTACGAAGACGACTTCGATAAAGTACAAACCGACGCGACGGCGTGGGACGTTTTGGGAAGTCGTTTGGAGCGTTCCGAATTCGGACCCGAAGCGGTTTTGTTTTTCGACCAAGCGAAAAAGAAAGAGGGAAATTTGTTTTTACTTGTTGGCAGCCCGACCGGCTGGCGATGTGTTGGCAGCAGCGTCAATGCAACCACCTTGGACAATACCTTCGTCGATGAACGTTGCGCCGGATCCGTCGCGCGAGTCTTGTCGATTGACGCGGGGGCGGTTCTGGAGCGAAACGGAAATTATTTTGACAAAGACAAAGCTTTTCTTCAAACGATGGGGGTCGCGGCGCACGCTTGGGGAAACGATGAGGTGTGCGATTACGCGGCGCGTTTTTTGTTTCTTCTCGACGGTAAGAACACGGGCACGCATGAGGTGAGCTTGAATTCTCAGGGGTTAACGACTCATCAAAAACACGAGTCCCTTGATTCAACGTTCAGAGTCACCCGCGCCGCGATTGGCGCGGGGGGCGCCGTATCAATCGCGACTCCGGTTTCCGGAAATTTCAGCGCGTTGACAAAAATCGGAGGCGTCGCGTTTGACGCGACACGAGCCGTCGTAACCGCGGCGCTGGCGGCAAAAATAGCATCCACGATGAGCACGGAAGTGGTGTCAGGTGTGTCTCCAAAGCTCAACGCAGCAGCATTGACGAAGCTCAACGCAGCAGCGTTGACCCTTGCCACGACCAAGCGCTTCGCGGAGACTAACAGCGCACATGAATATCTCACGAAATTTGTGCAACACTTCCACAACCCGAATTTGTTCGTGCGAGACGCGGCGCGGACGCTATTCCACTACACGGCGGTGGCGATCGATGTACAAAAAAAAGTACACGACGTGACACCGGAAGCGTTGCGAGACGCGTGCCGCGCGGCGTTGTTTTGCAGTGAAAACGCGTTGCGCGAAATCGGGAAAGAAAACGGCGAGTACTCCACGTTTGCCGAAAACGCGGAAGTCGCTGCGGCGTGCGTTTTCGTCGCTGCAGGGACGCGGCTGGCGCGGGCGGATGCGTTGTTACTCACGGAACGGGGTGACACGTCTCGCACTGATACCAACACAACAGCGCACAGCACACACAGCGACGATACCAACACGACCGCACACGTAACGCGCGCGTTGGTGGACCTTCTGACTTTGCCAAGCCTCGCAATAGTCGCCTCCTCCGCGTCACTGTTGGCGGAGGGCGTGGCGCGGGACGAGTGGGCCAAAGGCCTGTCTCGTGGCGCTTTAGCACAAGCGCTTGACGTGACTTTTTTACTGGCGGAAACCTGTAACGACGCCGCGCGTACCAATCGGGAATGCGATTCGGGCGCCACGACGGAATCGGAACCGTCATGGTCATCGACGGTAGACTCGTTATCGACAAGAGACTCGTCACGTGGGAACAAAGTCGGAAACAACATCACTGTGACTAAATACGCACTGAACAACAACGATTTGCGAAGCGTAATCGCGGCGTCGTCGCCCGCCGAACTCGCCGCCGCGCGGGACGCGGTTGGCGATTTGTGTTTTTCCCTCGCCGCCGCCGACGCGAGTTCGTTCTGCGAGCGTTTCTTGAAACGGCTGTTGGATGACACCGCCCACGATTCACCCGCGCATCTCGTAACCTTCCTGGCGTTGTCAAGGTTGGCGCATGAGAAAATAAACGTGATGGAGCCGCATTTGGACGCGTTGGCGAGAGTCATCGTCGCCGCGTTGGCTCCGTCGAAACCGGCGTTGCGGAAACGGTGTCACCCGGGGTCGTCGTCCTTAGCGTTTGAACTCTCGTTGCGATCGGGGCGGTGCGCGTATTATAGGGATGCGTTGACTGGTGTGGAAAGGCTCGCAGTAGCGTGTTGTGCTGCTGAAGTGGGCGATGTTAACGTTTACGACCTAACCGCCGCCTCAAAGTTCCGCGTGTTGCGGGAAACCGCGGAAGGAGAAGGCTCGAAGGAATTCGACCCCAAAGACGCGGTCAGCTCAATCCCCAACGAGCTATCGAACTCGTTTTCGCGAAGCGTAGGGTTTGGTGGAACGCCGCACGGATCGCAAAGCGACGCGACGAATCGTAACTCTCCCGCGAAAAGAAAGGAAGGAAGTTCGTCGGCTTCGGCGCACAACTCCATACCCCGCGTGCGCACGAGTATGGACAAAGGCGTTGGCTCTGGTTTGGGAAGTAACAGCAGCACTCCTAGGGGCAAACAGTCAGAGCTGTCACCTGTCCGTCGATCCGTCGATATCATCCCCAGCCCTGACCCGGGGAACACGACGGCGCAGTTCGCCGCGGCGGCGGCGGCGGCGGCGATGGCGCTTTCCGCGAATGCGAATTCCCCGGGAACCGGCAACCGACGGTCGCCGTTCACGTCGCCCAGGACGTCGCAATCTTTCTCCGGTGTTCCTTCTTTTGTTGGAACCCGGAGTGGTGAGTCTCCCACCACGCGGAATCGAACCTCGGTCGACACGACCGCGAGTGGCACGCCTTCCCGCGACGCATCAAAGGACAACACAGTGGGACTAAATGGTGCTACTCCGGGTACTCGAAGTTCAAACAATTCCAAAAATCTTCCACAATTCGCGCTCGCGTTTGACCCTGACGGAAACCGCCTCGCGGGGTACCGCGACGATGGCGTGTTTTCCAAGGTTCGGGTGTGGCACGTGAAGAGCTCCAGCTCTTCTGCGTTTTCGCAGTTTTCTTCCGGGTTGACACAGATGTTCGCGGGGAAAAGTACTTCCGCAGAGAAGAACGCGGGGACGACACTACGCGTCGGGTGCGCGGAACAGTTTCCAGTGGGCAAAACGGTGACTCTGAGTGGAGCGGAGTCTCCAAAAAATGGTAATAGCGCACGAGTTTCCCTGACCTGGCGAGACGCCAAAACAATAGTCCTGGTGCGCGGCGAAATAAGCGCCGCGTTCGGCGTGAAGGAGGCTTAGGGTACGATGGTGTGTGCTCGGTTTAGGGTATTGCGGAGACGGAAGTGGTTTGGATTTAGGCGTAATGTAGGTGGATTTAGCGCAACGTAGTGGTCCTACGATAAAAACGTAGGAAAAACGTCGACGCTCATTAGTCACAGCAACACGCCTTTGAAACGTTTTTTTGTCTTTCTGCGTGTCTGTTTTGTCTGTTTCTCCACGCTCGCCGAGACGCCGCGCGCGATCTCGTGTCATTGTTGAGGGCAGCCGTTTGCGATCGCCCAGTTCAACAGCTCGATGTGTCCTAACTTTTTAGCGACAATACACGTCAAACTGCCCCACGGGCAGTCGTTCGCGCGGGCGCATCGAAGCACCTCAAGGTGCCCGTGCATCGCCGCCGTCCAGCACGTCGTCTGATTCCACGGGCAGCCGTTCGCGCGCACCCACTGCAGTATCTCTAGGTGCCCGCCCTTCGCCGCCCAGTTGCACGTATCCTCGTCCCATGGGCAACTCTTTGCGCGCGCCCACTGCAGCACCTCGAGGTGCCCGCCCTGCGCCGCACACCAGCACGTCCCCAAGTCCCGCGGGCAGCCGTTCTCGCGCAACCACTGCAGCACCTCGAGTTGCCCTTTCTTCGCCGCTTCCCGTGGAAGAACTTTCGACAACACGAGACAATGGTGTTGATGCAGGTGCTTGAGCGTGCTTAAGTACCCAAGTCCTACCGTGTATTCCACCCGCACCTCCTTCACTCGATGCCCAGTCGCCGCAATCGCGTCGTGCATCGCACGACTCACCGCTCGAAGCCAGGCGAGATCTGTAGGGTCTTTGATCCTTCCGAGAACGTTAGCGATAACGACGTCGTGGGAAAGACCTGGGATGGCGCTCTGCGACTCGGACTGGATTGCGACGGTCGCAGCTTGATCGCGGTTCTCTCTGCCCGCGGGTGTTTCGACACCAGGCGTCGCGGTGGAAGACATCGTGTAGGGTGTCACGCGGCGCGCCGCGTTGTGGTGAGTTTTCTTGGGCGTTACGAAAGGCCAGCTAAAATGAAAAAGAAAAGTTCAGACCGGTGTTGTTACTTACACGTGGTCACTTATAGAACCTTCTCAGCGCTGCGGATGTCCCTTCTGGCGCGACTGGTGCGTCGGATGCGGCCCCGGCGGTTCTGGCCGGCATACCCCCCCCCCCCCCCCCCCCCCCCCCCCCCCCCCCCCCCCCCCCCCCCCCTTTTTTTTTCTCT
>Ga0222633_1000096_pt1 | contig 93279 bp, 91 predicted proteins | sample AntAcemetageno48_FD_179816 | JGI IMG/M metagenome (GOLD analysis project Ga0222633, IMG submission 179816) | Saline water microbial communities from Ace Lake, Antarctica - #48 | ecosystem: Environmental > Aquatic > Non-marine Saline and Alkaline > Saline | place: Antarctica: Ace Lake | collected...
GGTGGGGGGGGGGGGGGTAAGTAAAGACGAGTGAACGCGAGGGGATAAATTCTTTTCATACAAGTATTGAGCAAAACACCAGCCACCTTGTCTCTCTAAGCAGACGTCCACTCAAATCGAGACCGCGCCATCTTGCCGCGGCCTTCCTGCGCGCCAAAACTGACTGGACAGGATGGTCGCGAAATCCTCGTCAGAAATCCTTCGTAATTTCAGACGCGCCACAGGCGAGGTGACTGGCGAGGGCGCTCGCGAAGTCTCCCCGTCGAGGAAGCGCCTCGACGCGTGACGCGCGAGAGTGCGAGGTGCTGCGAGCGCGCGAGACGCCCGCCCGGACGCACACTCGTCCGAGACCGCGTCCGGCCGCGCGCATTGTGTTTATTCTTTTTCTCGCGTCTCTTGCGTCCAGGATGTCGCCCCCGGGGTTCGAGCGTCGCACGCCTAAGGAGATGGCCGTGATCCCCATGCGCGACGACGTGGCCGCGGCGCTTTTCGCGGCGGCGTGCGCGTCCACCGCGGTCGCGCCTTTTCTGATGTGCGTGGACCGCGCCGTTGTTGCCGCGGCCGCGGGCACCGCCCCCGGGGGCTCCCTTTTCCGCGCCATCGCCAGCGTCGGGTCCGAGTTCGTGACCAAACCGAAAACCGCGTTCGCGCAGCCCGCGCTTTGGATGGTCGCGGGGGTCTACGCGGGCACGTACTTCGCCAAGAACGTGAGTGACGTTGTCATCGAGAGGCGGGGATACCCTGAAACGCACGCTGGGGCGAACGCAGGGAAGTTCGCGGCCACGACCGCGTGTAACATGGGCGGGTCCATTTTGAAAGACGCCGCGTTCGCGCGGTTGTACGGCGCGAGTTTGGCCACGGTGTTAGTAGTCCCACCGGCTTCGTACGTGTTGTTCGCGGCGAGGGACTGCCTCACAATAGGAGGCGCTTTCGTGGTACCGGACGCGCTGGCGAGCCTTGTTACGCGGCACACCAAAATCGACCAAAACGCCGCGGCGACGCTCTCGCAATTAGTATCCCCACCCCTGATGCAGGTGATTTGCACCCCCATGCATCTGTGGAGTTTGGGTTTGATCAACTCACCGGAAGCCAGTGTGGCGTCGCGGATCGCGAGGCTGCGACTCGCCACCCCAGCGGCGTTGCTAGCGCGGTCCCTACGAATGCTCCCCGCGTACGGTTTAGGGGGGATACTTAACTCGACCCTGGTGAACAAAGGGCGGGTTTTGGCTAAAAAAAAGGGTCAAGGGACGAGTGCGAAAAGCGCGTCGTCGAAGACTGACCTTACGTCTTCGCGAACGGACATCGCTTCACAGACCCTGCCTGGGGGGTCGAAATTCGGCCAGGGCGTTTTCGGCGGGAACACGGGGGGAGGTTTGGAGGGGTTCGCGGTTGGGTTCGGGTTGCGAAACGCGCGGTGGTTCGGGCGTGGGAAACAAAACGGGACGACGGACAAACCCAAACCGGGGAGAGGGAAAAATGAAACGTCCGACAGGTCGTCCGTGAATCGCGGTTCGGAGGCGGGTCCTGTACTACAGGGCCGGTCGAGGGCGAAAAATGGCAGGTTCGCCTCCGTTACCATGGGCGGATCTCCTCTTGGGGCGGGGAAAGCGGGTGACGCCGGTGCCGACTTTGATACCGACACTAACTTTGGCGCCCGAGGCAAAGCGCGGTTCGCAAAGAACACGGCCAAGGCGGGGAAGGGAAAACCCGGCCCGCGTTTTGGACGCGCGTATGTGTGGAGACCGGGAAGAACCGCGGACGTGGCCGTCGCGACACGGTGACGAGAGAGATACGTTTTATGGAAGGTCATTCAAGGCGCCGGCGGCACGGGTGATTGCGTCCCAATTCTCGTTTCACACTCATCATCTCTTGCCATTTTTGTGGCTCGGCTCGCTCGGGTGCCTTCTCGTGTCTCGTCGTTTTCAACGTCACGCGTTTTCAAAAGCGGTCGCGCTTGCGGCGACCGTGCGGCCTTGGTGGCCGCGTTTTTTGGCGGTCTCGTAGACTAGTGACATCGCGTGGCGTAGTCTTGGTGTTCCATTCGAAACTCGCGTCACGCGCCATGGGCGGCCCGTCCTCCTTCGTGCCGCGTCGGCCGGACCAGCTGGATGAAATACCCGCGCTCGTCGATGCGTTCGTGGCGATAGCGTCCGGCACCGCCGCGGCGGTCGCGGTGGCGCCTTTTTTGATGTGCGTGGACCGTGCCGTGGTTGCCGCGGCCGCGGGCACCGCCCCAGGTGGGTCGCTGTTCCGCGCCATCGCGGTGAACGCGGGTGAGTTCGTCAAGTTTCCCCGGGTCGCGTTTTCGCAAAAAAGTTTATGGATGGTCGCCGGCGTGTACGCCTCGACGTTTGCGGCGGCGAACCTTTCCGATGTCGCGAGCGAGCGCACCCCAGGCGTGGACCCCGGGGTGCACGCGGGCGGCAAGTTCGTCGCCACCACCGGGGCGAACATGGCGTGCGGGGTGATGAAAGACGTCGCGTGAGTATTTCCCATTTACCACATTCCGCCGACTGATTGCCCATACACGACTGACATTTATTTTTACAATCTCAGGTTCGCGAGGATGTACGGCACCGCGGCGGTTGGCGCTGCGTCCGCCGGCGCGGCGGTTAGTTCGAAAGGCACCACCCTGGTGGTTCCCGCCATGTCGTACGCGCTCTTCGCACTGCGTGACTGTTTAACTATAGGCGGCGCTTTTTTCGTACCCCCCGCCCTAGCCGCGACCCTTGTTGCGACCGGAAGCACCCAAGACGAAACCACCGCGGTCGCCGCGTCGCAGCTCATCTCGCCGCCGCTGATGCAGATTCTGTGTACCCCGCTGCACCTAATGGCGCTTGATTTGGTGAACAACCCGGTGTCGTCGAGTGGGCGAAGAATTGCCGCGCTGTTCACCTCGAGTGCCGCGTCCGCGCTTCTCGCCAGGTCCTTAAGAATGCTCCCCGCGTACGGCATCGGCGGGCTACTCAACGCCAACTTGTGCCGCGTCGGCCGCGCCAGGAGCGCCCGGTACGCGTCCGGGGAGATGGCCGGAGAGGAGTGGGACGTCGCGATTGATGGGTGGGATGGCAGACGGGTGGGAGACGAAGAAGAGGACGGCGATGACCTGTTCGGGGACGACTACGGCGAAAGAGCGCTTCACGCCATGGCGTTCGCGCTTCACGGAGGCGTGCACCCGGTGGCGCTCGCTACGAAAGTCACCGACGACCCGCTTCTTTGGAAGTTCCGGTGGGAGCGGCTGATTCAGCGGAGCGTGTCCAATTCGTTACAGGAGTACGGCGGGGACACGTTCGGCGGGTGCGTGGTCGTGGGCGGGGACGCGGATGTCGATGAATCGGTAAACGCGTTTGTGAAACGCCTGGACTCAAACGGGGATGGCCTGCTGGACGTCGGCGACATACACCGCGAGCTAGTTCGGGAGAAAAACGCCGGCGAAGGGTGGGCCGCGAAGGCGCTCATCGCGACCGCGGGCAGCGACCTTGCGAAGCAGTTCGTAGACGCCGCGGATGCGGACGGGGACCGGAAGGTAAGCGCGGAGGAAATCAAAAAGCTGCTACGGGAAAGCGTGGCGAGGAACGAAAAGTAGAAGATAGTTGGTGTGTTTTTGCGTATAATATTCTTTGCATTCACGTTCTCAAGTAACTCTGGTCATGACGAACACGCAGTCGTCTTCCTCCCCCGCGTTCGCGACCCTGCCTCTTGCTTGTTCTTTCCGAAGGCCTTGCAACGTCCGGGCTGCCCGCACAACGCGCGTGTCGCGGTCCAGAAACGTCACGTCCCACACCCGTTCCACGTCGGCGAATGTTTTGGAAAAGAGTTTATTTCCAAAAAACGACACAGTGACGTCATCAAACTCGACTCGCCACAAAGAGTCATCATTCCCCATGCATTCCCACCTCGCCCTTAAACTCGCGCCTATAACGTCGTACGGCAACTCGAGCCGGTTGAGGTACGTTCCGGTTTTCATGTCAATGTCCTGAAACGCGACGCCGCGGAACGGACCTAGCGCGCCGTTGGACGGCGCCGGGGCGGTGCTGTACACCACTTCCCACGACTGCGATTGCGAAATAAAAGGGTTGGTCTTGAGTGTGGGTGTACTGAATGGGGGATTGGGTACGGTAATCAGGCGGAACAGGGCACTTGTGTTGTGTGTAGTTGTGTTGGGATTTGGGAAATACGACAACACGTACCCCGTCTTGCAACGGCGACGCCGCGGTGCGTTGGGTGGGGTTTAACCGCTCTAGGGTAGATATCGCCCGTTCCACCGCGACTCGGCGGTCGTCGTCGCACCGCAACCCGCGCTCGGTGCCTGCCACCGACGAAAGCACCATAGCCTTCGCCGCAGTCAACTCTTTGGAACACGAGGTGGACGCGGCCGCGCTTGCTGACGACGCATCTGCCGATGCGCGGCAACGCGAAACGCGCGCCGCGGCTCCGGGAACGCGGTACGACCGAGGATGAGGGGTATGCGTGGACGCGAAACTCGCGGTGAGCGCCGCGACGGCGGCGGGCATGCTGATAACTCGGGTGCGCGCCGCGGTGTGTCGTTGGTTCCTTGCGACGGCAAAACAACTGTTTCGTTGGCTCGTCAACGCGGCGCAGCCAAGAAAGCCGTTAAATGTTTCATTTCGTTGGATGTGCCGACCATTGAGGACGCGCTCAGCGCTTCTCCGGTCGCTGGAGGGGGCTGACGCGCGACAGGACCGGCGTTCGGGATTTCCCGGTGGTGCGGTCGGGCGCGATGCCGCCGGAACGCACGTCCGGCCGGTCCGGGCCGAGGCCGAGCACCGCGGGGGCGCCAACATCTACGGCAGGAACATTCGGACGACCCCCGGCGTCTCCGTTACGCCCGGGGACGGTTCAAACCACCCCCAGGCCGTCGTCGCCGTACGACGCCGTGCCCGGGGTGATGCGCCAGCCCCGGAATTCCGTGCGCGTCAGCGATGGGGCGGGAGGGGAAACCCCGCGACGCGTGTCTCTCGTGGAGCGGCAAGCGACTTATGGAAAATCGCAGGCGGGCACGCCTTCGCGAAACGAGGCGGGTGAATCGTCAACACCTCTGGTGAACGCGAGCACTTCCGCGAAAACGACCCCCGCACAGACGCCACGAAGGGCACCGCGCGAGTCGGACCAAGTGTCGCCACTCAAAACACCCGCGAAGGCAAAGACCCTGGTGATGAAGTCTTCAAAGAAATCGCCAAAAACCGATGATGCAGAAATGGACGGAGAAACGTTGGACGCGGAGTCGGACCGCGCGCCGGCGCCTTCGCGACCGCCGCCGCCCCCCGAGTCACCCGCGGGGTACCTGGACAAGCCGTCTCGGGTCAACCTGGGGGACGGGGACGAAAAAGCGCTGACGGAAATCCCGGAAGTGGGTACGAGGAACAACGAAACATTTGCGGAACCTGCGCCGGAACAAACAAAAAACGACGACGACAAAAAAATGACGAATGCGTCTCGTTTGGCAACTGCGCCGTCCTCGGCTGAAAATTCCGCGCCTTCCACCAGCGGCTCTCTCCACGACACGCAGGTTCTTTCCCAGCGCCTGCAGCACTCGGAAACCCTGCGTCGCACCGTGGAGCGGCAGCTCGCGATGGCCACGGAGCGCGCGCGCGTGATGGGCGAGATCCTACACGAGCAAAACGCCTTGCTGGAAAACGTGCCGGCCGTCATCGCGGCGGGCGGCGCGGCGCGGTGGCGCGCCAAGGCGGGCGCGGGAGGCGGGTACGGCGCTGAGTCGCTGGGTGTGCGCAAGGCACTGGAATCGTTTGAAATCGAAAATGTCACGCAGGTCAAGGAAACGACGGGGGTGGCCTCGCTGGCGCGCAGGGTCGCCGAGCTCGAGCGCGCGTTGGCGGCTAAGGAGACCGAGTTTTCAAGCCAAACTGCCGCGCTGGAGGCGCTTGAGGTGGAACAATCCAAGTTCGACGCTGATGTCACCGCGATGAGGTTGGCGGAGGAGGCGTCAAGGCGGGCCTCCGCGGCGGCGGGGAAAAGAGCCAGGGAGGTAAGTATTGCACTTCCCAAATCCTGACACACTGTTTTACCGAAGCTGGTAACTGTTTGTCCATACATCGCGATATACAAGACTGACACTTTTCTTTGGCCCAATCGCAGGCTTCGGAGCGCGAAGAAACGGCGCTTGATGTTTTGGCCGGCGAAACCGCGCGCGCGAACGCGGCGGAGGCGGAGATCACAACGCTCGTGATGCAATCGGACATAATGAACGCGCAACTGGAAGTCGCGTCGCTTCGGCTTGACGTGCTCGTGGACGACGGGCGTCATGACAACGGCGACGGGCACGAAAAAACGAACGGGCTCGCGGAACGTTTAAGAAGGGTGGAGCTGGACCACGCGCGCATGTCCCGCGAAACCGCGTCCCTGACGCGCGCGAAAACAGACGCCGAGTCCTTGCTCGTCGAGACCCGGGACTTGCTCGGCGAGGCGGAGGCGCGCGGTGAGTCGCTCGCCGCAGACGCGGTGAAAGCGGCGGCGCTCGGAAAGGAGAACGCGGCAAAGGCGGCGTTAAGCGCGACGCAGAACGCGAACGTGCTGAAGAAAAGCTTGGAGGAGAGCCGAGCCGCGGCGGCCGCCGCCGCTGCCGCCGCGGAAACGCTCCGCGCCGAGTGCGCGTCTCACATCTCCGCACGCGAAGCGGCTGACTCGGCACGCCTCGCCGCGGAGTCTGAGGCTCGTCGCGCGATGGCCAGCGCGGCTGAGTCTATGGCGAAAGCGACGGAGATTGCGGCGGCGGCCAGGGTGGAGAAAAGCGCGGTGTCCGCCGCTGGTGACAGCCGCGCGCGGAAATACGAATCCGACCTCGCGGCACAGCGGGAACGCCTGGAGGACGATTTCGCGCGTCGCGAGTCAGAGCTGAGGGAAGACAATAAACGCGACCGCGCGGAACTCGTCGCGTCACGCGAAGCGGAGCGCCGCGCGCTTACCGAAGAGGCCACGACGCTCCGCGCTTTGGCTGAATCCGCGGCGAACGCTACGTCAAACGCGGAGGCGGCGCGTGACGCCGCGGAGTCAGCGGCGCGCGCCGCGAAGGCTGAGCTCGCGTCCGCACTTACACGCGCGGCGGACGCTGAGGTGGCGCGGGGGGTCGCGGCGGGAGACCTGGCCGCGACGCGCGCCAAGCTGGACGCAGCCCGCGCGGAGATTCCAGGGCTACGCGCGGCGCGAGACGACGCCGACGAACGCGCGAGGGCTTCGCTGACCGAGGTGACCGCGTTGGAGGCTTCGCTTCGCGTGGCGCGTCGCGAAGCCGCGGACGCCGCCGAGCGTGCTGCCGCTGCTGAGTCTGGGCGCGACGTCGCGTCGAGCGGCGCGTCGGTGGCGCTCGGTCGCGTGCGGGACACGGAATCAGAGGCGACCGCGAAGGTTGTCGCCGCCGGCGTCGCCGAGGAGACGGCTCTTAGAGTCGCGGCGATCGCGAAGACGGAGCGCGTGGCCGCGGAGGGCGAACGCGACGCCGCGCGCGCGGAGCTCGCAGCGATGCGAGTCCTCGCGGATGCGCTCACGCAGCGCGTGAGCGAAGCGGAGAAGCGTCGGGACGAGGCGCTTGTTGTTTTGGAAGAAGCAGAGCAGAGTCGCCGGGTCGCGGAGACGGATGCCCGGGAGGAGAGGGAGACGGCGACGAGGGCCGCCGCCGCGGCTGATTTCGCGACGAGCGCCGCCGAAACGGCTCGGGCGGAGCGCGACGACGTGCTCGCTCGGTGCGAAAAACGAACCGTGGCGGCATCTGACATAGAAACCGCGGCTCGCACGGCGGTGTCCTCGGCGGAGTCTACCGCTCGCACAGCGGTCGAGCGCGCGGATAAGGCTGAGCGCGCGGCGGAGGACTGCGAAGCGCGTTTGGCGCGAACCAGTGAACGCCTAGAGCAGTGTACCTCCGCGCTGGTCGCGACGAAAACTCGGCTCAAATCTGCCGAAGCGGCGGCGAAGGCGGCGGGCGAGGCTACTACGGACGCGGCGCGCCGGGCGGAGGACGCCGAACGCGATGCCGCCGCGGAAACGGCGATGGCATCGGCGCAGGCGGCGCGGGCAGCGAGGGAGGCGGAGCTCGCGGAGGATGCCGCGAAGACGGCGAGGCATGAAGCCGTCGAGGCGACGCAACGCGCGAACGACGCCGCGGCGCTTGCGAGCAAGTATGACGCCGCGCGGGAGGTGGCGGAGGCGCGGGCGAAGGCTGCCGAGGATAACACAAGAGTTGCCACGGAAACGGGCGACCGCAAGGTTTCGGAAATTCGAGCCGCGGTGGAGGAAAGAGTCGCCAGGGTCAAAGCGGAGGCGGAGCGCAGGGTGGACGCCGCCGCCGCGGAGGCGTCGGCGTCGGCGGAGGAGCGCGGGCGGCGCGCTGAGGCGGCGAGCGCGGCGGCCATCGCCGCCGCCGCGAGCGCGGCTGAGGACCGCACCCGGCAAGCCGTGGAGGCGCGGCGGGAAAGCGAACGGGTCGCGGCGGACACGCGACGGGCGTTTGAAAGGGAACTGTCGGATACAAAAGTTGAATGCGCGCGCGTCGTGAATGAAGCCAAGGCGGAGGCGGAGCGCGAGGTTCGAAGGTACGTGTTGCGTTTCCCAAATCATGACACAACGTTTCTGCCGCCCCTGTTTGAGTGCACTACTCGTGATGTATGTAGATCGTGATGTACGTAGCAGTTGCCAGTACTCGTAACATTTACAATGTAACATACCCGTAACAGTTGCTGGCGTACTGGCAACTCCCACAAACCCACACTCGCCGACTCGAGACTGACACTTTCTTTTGTTCATCGTAAGAGCGCGTGAGATTTTCGAATCAAGAGAGCCCACGGAAACGGCGGCGGCGCGACGCGACCTCGAAAAAGCGGAAACCCGGTACGAAAGGGCTGAGGCGCTGCTTGTTGTGGAGCGTGAGACACGTGTAAAAAACACGGAAACGGCGCTTGACCGGGAACAAGCCGCGCGGCGGGAAATCGCGGAACTTAAACTGGCGCTTGTGGCGGCGAGCGACGCGGAGCAACGCGCCGAGGCTCGCCTCACGACACGCGCGCAGCACCAAAACGCGAACCAAGATTTGACTCGTATGGGCAATTACCCTGGTCAAAACCAATTTATTTCAGCACCGCACAACCCTGCTGCTCACGGCACGTTCGAGTTGATGCGGCAGCACGCAACCCGCACGTCGGCCTTGATTGCGAACCAGGAGGCGATGATCGCCGAGCTGCGGCGGGAGCTTATGCTGGCGATGGAGGCGGACGTGTTAGGGGACGGTCAGTCGAGTTTTGAAAACGAACCGCCGCTTGAATTAGAGCCGGCTGAGACGGCGCGGAGAGCGTCAGGCGCCTCTGCTGCTGCTCCCGTTCCTGTTTCGGTTCCAAACGTCACGGCACGTGTGGCAGTCCTCGTGCCGCCCATAAGAAGCGCCGCTTCGGACACTCAGGAAGCGGAGACCGAAAAATCGGAACCCGAATCGCCGGTACCGCCAACAAAGGAAAAGGAAAACCCGACACCGGCGCCGAAAGAAACCGAACCAGAAACCGAAACCGAAAAAGAAACGCGCGTACCTCCCGACTGGGCGTCCGCGTATTTGGACATCGACGCGACGCGCTTTGCGGTTGACGCGGCGCGGCCGAAGCCGGTGCCGTTGGCTTCTTCTGTTTATTCGACTTCTAACACCACAAAGACGGACTGGGAAGCGGCGTATTTGGACATCGAGGCGACCAGGGCGCTGGCCTCGGCGACCAGGGCGGGCAAAGAGAAGGAAATCGTGGCGACTGTCGTCACGGAAATCGCACAGACTGTCACCACGGGAACTATTGCAGAGACTGTCCCGGAAATAGTAGAGACCGTCACGGAAGGCGGCGAGTCGGACACTGCGAACGACTGGCTCGCGAACGACTCGCTCGCGAACGACTCGCCTGATAACAAAAATGAAGACGCCTCTGATTATTCCCCGGACAAAGCCGTGGCGCGTGATTTGATGGACAAGTTAGCGTTGATCGGGCCGAGCGGCGCGGACGCGCTTTTAGCGCAGAACCCGGAGGCGCGGAGGAAAGTTGCGCCCGGCGAGACGACGGATGCGGCGCAATTGCCCGAAACGCAACCGATGTCCAGGGAAGAAGCGGAAGCTGAAGCGGAGATGTACCGAAACGTAAGCTTGTTGAGGTGATAGATGAGTAGAAGGTGATGTAACAATGACCAGAGGAGATAACTTATTTTCAGTATCATAATCTCACCTCGTTATTTGTTTTCAACCTCCTCCGGCTTTGCGTACCCGTCCCCCCCCGTGGTCAGGTACGCGAGCTTGTCGAACTTGTCCCCTTTGGCTTCCTTCACCAAACGTTGCAGCTCTTTCGGTTTTTTGATTTGGCCCTGGATGCCAATCTCCTCCCCAACCTCGCCGCCGTCTTTCGGTACGACCCACAGCGGCCACGCGCTTGTGTACCCTTCGCACACCGCGTCCGGCTTCGTGACGTTTGGCCGTCCATCCGGGGCGTTCTGGTACACCCCATTGGGAAAGCACTCCACGTAGTCGATATATTCCATGGCTTCCTTGCCCAACACCTCTTTTTGTTTGTTGCAGTTCTCGCACCAAAACGCGCCGTACAACCGCGCGCCCGCCGCTTTTAAAGACTTGCGATCGGTAAAACAAAGTGTCAGTCTTGAGTGTACAAGTGCCATGTATATCGCGATGTATGGACAAACAGTCACCAGCTTCGGTAAAACAGTGCACTTGTGATGTAGTGAACCGTAATTACGGGCTCCCCAATCGGCATCCGGCAATGCGCCCTTCGCAGGACGAGTATGGGAACGTACGGGAGTCCGGGATTTGGGAAAGCCGGCACACGCGTACCTTCGCCACCTCCACGCTCTCCGCGCTCGACTCTGTGGTGACTTCGTACTTCAAATACGGCACGGTGACGACTTTCGTCGAATCCCCTGCCGCGAACGCGGGGGCGACGGGGAGTGTAATTTGTGCGGCGACCGCGGCCGCGAGCCCGGCGAACGCGGCGTGACGCCGCGTCGGCTCGAACGTCGCGTTGTCACCACAATCGACATCCATCGCCATCGCCTCCACGGACGAATCGACATCGATGGATGACCTTCGGCTCGACGCCTTCGCGGTGCTCCGCGTGCGGTACGGACGCGGGGCGGGGGTTCTGTTTGACGCACATGCCAATGTGGGGTTTGGGGGGGTTAAAAAGGTCAGGACACTGTCGGGGTTTTAGCAAGGCTCGATGGTCCGGCCTTGTGCGATCGCAACGAAACAGCGACACGTGGGATGGAAACGCGATTGCCGAAACGGATGTGCCGGAACCAAGGGCGTACCTTCCGCCAACCGCGACGTTGCCACCAATCGCGGCGCGGCTCACCACGGAAGCGGCGTGCACGTTCGTGGAGAGCATCGTCGGTGCCATTGCTCGATCGGGGTGGCGCTGGAGCGAGGGTCGGCACGGAACGCGCAACGGGTTTTGGATTTGGGTTCCGGTGCCTTTGGACAGCACTTCGGCAGATTTTTACGCGACGATGCTGAGAGGCATCTGATAGGCCGATTGGATTTTCGTATGGGGGTGCAGTCTTTTGTTTTTGCTCAAAGCTCTTCTCTTCATGCGGAGCACCGACTCCCAGGTACCAGGAGCCGCGTGCAGGAGCCAAGCGAGAACGACCTCTGCAACTTTTCACCTTTTCATCACACTCGTCGCGCGCGATTCGTCGTTCTGCCATGGCGATGCTTCGCGTGGCGAACTGTCCTTCCCAGGACCTGGCGTTGACGAACGCGGCTTTCGTGAACGACGCGGACACGGCTTTCGTGCCTTATTCCGAGCTCGGGGATTTGGTGTTGTTCACGCGACCGCACGCGGATGTGGAACGCGGCACCATCGCGTTGAACGGCGTGCAGCGAAAACTGCTACGCGTAAGCACCGGCGACGCCCTGCGCGTGGAGCCGTTTACGTTGCCGAACACGCAGTTCAGCGCAGCCGCGATGACCGTGGAGCTGGAGTTCACGAAACTGCGGACCGCGACGGACTTGACCGCGGCGGGAAGGCACGAACAGGTAAGACGGACAGATTGAAACACCAGGCAAGCGAACGGCAGGTTGAGATTGGAGCATGGGAGATTGAGATCTCGCTGTTCCCGCTGCAACCTAAAAGGCCACGCACTCGCGTTCGCGACACCGCAACACACCGAGCAGCGTGCTTAACTCAGCCCAGCATGCTAACCACCGTCTCCCCAACTTAAACCCGGTGTCTCGCGACGTTTTCTCTCCTCGCAAACAACCCATGAATCCCCAAAAAAACCATTCACCAATCCCCCAAAAAAACAGGTCGACGCCCCCCAGATGGCGGCTATCCTGCAAAGGTCCTTCGTGTCCCAGGTGTTCACGGTTGGGCAGAAAGCGGCTGTGGAGTACTGCGGGAACAACTACCTTGTGACGGTTAACAGCATGCTTGTGGACGGCGCCGCTTTCGGCGTGACGTCGATGCGCGGGTCGATGACGCCCGAAACAAAGTTCGTGTTTGAAGCCCCGCACGGCAGCGGTATCAAAATCGGTAACCAAAAGCAAACCACGGTGAACAGCAGTTTGTTCAAGACCAAGGACTTTTCCTTCGAGAAGCTGGGAATCGGGGGGTTGGACAAGCAGTTCGAGGATATCTTCCGCCGAGCGTTTTCCAGCCGCGTGTTTCCCCAAAGCGTCGTGAAACGGTTAGGCATCCAACACGTGAAAGGCATGCTTCTGCACGGCCCGCCCGGTACTGGTAAGACGTTAATCGCGCGGCAAATCGGCAAGATGCTCAACGGCCGAGAGCCGAAAATATGCAACGGCCCGGAGGTGATGAGCAAGTACGTGGGGCAGAGCGAGGAGAACATACGGGCGCTTTTCGCGGACGCGGAGGCGGAGCAGAAACTGAAAGGCGACGATAGCGAACTGCACATCATCATTTTCGACGAAATCGACGCGGTGTGCAAGGCGAGGGGGTCCACGTCAAGGTAAGTATTTCCCAATCACCACATTCCGCCGACTGATTGCCCATACAATACTGACATTTCTTTTTTACAATCTCAGCGGCACGGGCGTGCAGGACTCAATGGTGAACCAACTGTTGACCAAAATCGACGGCGTTGATTCCCTGAACAACATCCTGCTCATCGGGATGACGAACAGGCGGGACATGCTGGATGAGGCTATTTTGAGGCCCGGGCGGTTGGAGGTGCACATCGAAATCGGGCTGCCGGACGAACCCGGTCGGCACCAGATTTTGAAGATCCACAGCGCCAAGATGAGCGAGAACGAGTTCCTAGGCACGGACGTGGACATCACGGACATCGCGAAGCGCACCAAGAACTTTAGCGGCGCGGAGATCGAGGGGCTGGTGAAATCCGCGGTTTCCTTCGCGCTGGCCAGGCAGGTGGATTTCCAAAACCTGAGCGCCATGGAGATTGACGAAGGTACGTATTGCATTTCCCAAATCCAACGACTGTTTACCGCCCCTCTTTGACTGTTTGAGTGCACTACTGGTAACATTTACCAGTACTAGTTAAGCCACACTACGGTACCCTTCCCAATCCCTCATACAGTTTACGAGAATATTCCAAAAGACTCAAGACTGACCCTTCTTTTACGTCGTCTCAGACAACGTTAAAATCACGCGCGCCGATTTCGAGCGCGCGCTGGGTGAGGTGAAGCCGGGTACGTATTGCGCGTTTCCCAAATCCTGACACACTGTTTTACCTCTAACGCTGGTGACTGTTTGTCCGTACATCGCCCAACACGTGACTGACACTTTTCGGTTACAATCACCAGCGTTTGGCGCCAGCACGGATACGTTCGAGCGGTGTCGGTTGAACGGGATGGTGTCGCCTGGCGCTGGGTTTGAGAAGCTGCATCACACCTGCCGATCTTTAGTAGAGCAGGTTCGGGTTTCCGAAAAGACCCCGATGTTGACTTGTTTGTTGGAAGGCGGGAGCGGCAGCGGGAAAACCGCGCTCGCCGCGACGCTCGCCATCGGCAGCGAGTTCCCGTACAGCAAGCTGGTGAGCGCTGAGACGATGGTGGGGCAAAGCGAGATGAGCAAGTGCCAAGCCTTGTCCAAGGTTTTTGAAGATGCGTACAAGAGCCCGCTTTCCCTGATCGTGCTTGACGACATCGAGCGCCTTTTGGAGTACGTCGCCATAGGTCCGCGGTTTTCGAACGTCGTGCTGCAAGCGTTGCTTATTTTGCTGAAGCGCGCGCCGCCGCCGGGGCGAAAGCTTTTGGTGATCGGCACCACCTCACTGCCGGAAGTTTTCGGCGCCATGGGCTTACTGTCCGTGTTCAACGTCACCCTGCACTGTCCTCTTTTGAGCCCGGAAAACGTCAAGCAAGTCCTTGCGCAGCTGGACGCGTTCAAGACGCACGAAATAGACTCCGCCGTGGCGCTGCTGGAACCGGAAACGCCGATCAAAAAGCTGTTCATGTTACTGGAGATGGCAAGGCACGGGGGGGTGGGGGACACCCAGGGCGCGGACGGGAACATCCCCATCGAACGGTGGATCGCGTGCATGGAAGACCTGGCGGGGTAGTGGGGAGGTTTTACGTGGCGGGAAGTGGGGACGGACGCGGCGGAGAGTAGAGAGTAAATACTTTTAAAGAAGATGTTTCCATCGTTCATCGTTTTTATCGTCGTTTGCATACATTACGTCGCATACATTACGTCGCATACATTACATCGCCCGCCGCAAAAACACCTTCTTTTTGGTTAGTTTCACGAGTCTGAGTTGACATCGAAACCGGGGTATATGCATCTTACTTCTTGAACTGCGGAGAGAAAGACAGGGGGGGTCAGAGTGTGTACCAGTGTGTGTACCTCGCGACGAACCGTTGGCGTTCGAGAATGAAAACTGTTGCTGGGAAGAATGCGTGCGACGGAAAAACCCTCGTTTCGTCGTTTCCGTCGTTCGCTTCGGGGGTGACCGATTCGGGGGTGTTTTTGTGCGTGGGGTGACGCGTGATCCTGTCGTGCGTTGGAGTTAGCAAGGACGTACCAGGCCGGTGAAGGTGCCCATCGCGGCTCCGTATCCGAGTCCCACCGCGACCGCGCCGACGCGCATGAACTGTGAACGGCGAGAGAAACGAGACGGACGGGGACGGTCAGTGGCAGGTCGACGACCTGGGGTGGAGCGCGACGCGTGGCACCCTCTGGCGGCTAGGTCACGCGAGGTGGGAACCAGGCGGCTTGGAACGTGCGTAACCGTTCCACGCGCCCTTCCCATGGCCAGTATCCATGCGCCGTGCGAAGCGACCGCGAAGGGGCACCAGATGCGGTTTTCTCGCCTCGCCGATCGCGGGGATATTTCCAGAGGGACCCCGGACGAGTGGGACGCGCGGTTCAGCGACAGGCACGTACCGTGGCTAAAGAGCTTTTGCCCCCATAGGGTCCGCCCGACATGGTTACGTCGACTCCGGTGCTGCGCTGAGACCGTAATGGCGTGCTTGGGACGATCAGTCTCTCAAGCAGCGTCGCAACTCGCAATCCAGGTGTTGGTCGCGACTTCCTGACTGCACGCCACAGGAATTTGTTTCAAACGCACTTTTTCACAGACACATCACATCGCTCAAGACGTCCGCCTCCGCGTCGCCGCGCCACATCGCCACGCACAACGCACACGCTTAGACTGTTCGTCCTCCCAGCGCACTCCGGTCGTTTCGAACCTCCCTCGGGTTGCGTGTCTTCCGGTGACAAAGTTCGCGGACGCAACAACACGGATGTGGGCCATCGCGTGGAACGTCGGGCGCGTAGGCACCGTCGTGTCAAGCCGTGGTCGATCCGTGGTGCGTCGCAAGACCCCGGCCCTTGTTGCGACCGCCCGGTGCGTCTCACGAACGAGCGCCGCGGGTATTCCCGGCGGTGATGCCTTTTCTGGGCGAATCACCCGCCTCGCAAGCGGCGTCGCGTCGAGACTCAACCCGATCGCGGTGTCGGGTGGCGCGAAAAGAGGCTTGCCAAGAGTGCCCGTCCCCGACGCAGGCGGCGCGAGACGCGGCGCCGCGGCGAGGGCGGCGGAAGGCGGAGGAGTCGGGGGCGGAGGTAGTTCCGGGACCGGTGGATCCGGCGGGGGGGGGGGTAACGGAAGATCCGGTGGGCAAGGCGGAGGGTCGGGTGGTGGTACCAACCCGACCAACAACGGCGGAGCAGGCATCTGGGGCTTGTACCTCGGTTCCCTTGAAAAGAACCCGCTGCTCACGAAGTGCTTCACCTCCGGTATTCTCAACTCGTGCGGCGATTTGTTCGCGCAGGTGATGTTCGAGAACGCGCTTGAAAAGGGGTGCGATTTCCGGCGAACCGGGGTGTTCACGTTGCTGGGGGCGTTGTTAGTCGGACCCGCGTTGCATTTCTGGTACGGCGCGCTGAACAAAATAGTCGCGGCGACCGGATTTACCGGCACGGCGGGCGCCGGCGTGGCCTTGGCCCTGGATCAACTCGTCTTCGCCCCCGCCTTCCTCGCCGTGTTCATCGCCAGCTTGTTCACCATAGAAGGCAACGCCCAGTCGGTACCCGCGAAACTGAAACAGGACTGGCGCGAAACAGTGGTGACAAACTGGAAAATCTGGGTCCCGTTTCAGTTTTTGAACTTTCGGTAAGGGCCTTTCCCAATCACCACATTCCACATTCCTGATCGGCCCGATTACCCGTCTCCTGTTTACGCATACTCTGGAGTACAGTATACCCTTTCCAATCCCTCATATTATGGAGTACAGTATACCCAATCCCTCGTACACATCACGAGAGACTGACACTTTTCTTTTTACAATCAGGTTCGTGCCCGTGAACCTGCAAGTTGGCGCCGCGAACGTTATCGCACTGATGTGGAACACGTACATGTCGTGGGTCACGCACAAGGAAGTGGTGCCGGTGATGGTGGAGGAGAAAGAGAAGGGGGGGAAGAAGAAGAAATAAGCGTCGCGGGTTGTTGAATCTATCAAAAATAATTATCAAAAGACGTTGACTTCGTTTATCATCGATGGTACATGTCATGTCATCCTTCCAATCACCTCCAATCCTTCCAATCACCTCACACCCCGTAATACAAATGTTCTACGCCGTCGCCCCCGAGCAGCTCGACCCCGCCCCAGCGGTACACCCGAAGCAGTGGTTGTCCACCGCGAGTGGCTTGCCCGTGAGCTCGTCCAGGGATGAGATGTCGAACACGGAGAGACCGTTTTTCGTTTTTTTTTGTTCGTCCCCGCTCCCGAAACTCCCCGGCATCGGCATGTCCAGCTGCTGGTTGAAGTCGCAGTCGAAAACTCTTCCGTCCCAGGACACTGACACCAGGTCACGACACATCACCCCTTCCGCGGCGGCTGGGTTGAAGTTATCTACCAACAATTTCATGTACTCCTCCGTTTTTCCCTCCCGGTGCAGAAAATCGGCGAACCGTTTCACGGGCAGGTTCGTCAGGGTCAACAACCTGGTGAATTCGATTCCATAAGTATCACCTAGCTCCGACCGGTACGCCTCTGTTAACTTCTCCTCCGACGGAGGCAGAAACGCACCGCCTGGGTTGTACATCAGGTCCAGCTCCAGCCCAGAACCCGCCACGCCGTACCCTGCTTTGTTCAGGTCCTGTAACGCTCGAATGCTTCGCTGGAAAACACCCGCCCCGCGTTGCGCATCCGTGTTGTCCTCGGTGTAGCAAGGAAGTGACGCGACTACCTTGACTTTGTGTGCGGCCAGAAACTGTACGAGGTCCTCCTGGCCTGGTTCGTACAAAACGGTGAGGTTACACCGGTCTATGACTTGAACGCCTCGTTTAAACGCCGCCAAGACGAGCGGCCTGAACTGTTGCATCAGCTCGGGCGCGCCCCCCGTGACGTCCAGTATTTTTATTGTATCCTTGGAGTTATCCATCAGCTCAATTACCCTGTTTGCCACTGTTTCGGACATCACCTCTGTGGTCCTCAAAGGGCTGCTCTCAACGTGGCAGTGCGAGCACGCCTGGTTGCAGAACAGCCCGATGTTGATTTGTAAAATTGTCGTCGGCTTGCGTTTCATTGGTGAGACGCCTTTTTCCTGGACGAACTGCGCAAACTCGGGGACGTTCATACCAGTCAAAGCCCGGCGTCGCCTTGACCGTTCCTCTTTCGTCAACGCAGCCTGGCCCTCGGTCGCAAGCCGGCCCTTCGCGACTTGGAACTCCTCGTCCGTCTCCATCTCCAGAAGCGTCGTGGGAACCAAACTCCCGAATTCGGGCGAAGTTTGGGAGATCTGAGATTCAGAAGAGGCGGCGCATCTCGGGGAGACGCGCCGTGCGCCTCTCCCCGAAACGCGCACGCGCCGGGGCACTGGGGGGGCGACGCGAGGCATCGCGACGGCGTGCATCTCGACGACCCGTACAACCCGGAAGCGGGGTAGGGGCGTGGACGCGCGCGTTCGTGTGTGACGTCAGTGTCGATGATTTTGCAAAATAAATACGAAACACACGTGGTGGTTCAGATAGACTCAGATTTAAGAAACTTGGCACCCCTACCCGAACCTCCCAGAACGACGCGCGCGCGGCTTTTGGGAGCGCGTAGCGGTACCTGACGCGGTCACGTGTGTCGCGCGTACCTCGCGCGCGCCGCGTCGTCACGGCCATGGCGCCGGGCAGCATGACTTTAGCGGATTTGAAGGGCCGGGGCCGAGGAAAAGGCAGAGGACGCGGCCGAGGCCGAGGCGGCAAAGGAGGCGTTGCCGGGAAGCGCGCGCGAGACGACGGTGCTACCGGCGGTGCTACCGGCGGTGCAGGCGCATTTCAGGGCGGCGCGAGGTACGTGCGCGGCTCGAGATCCACGTCGTATGACGGTCCACATAAGGACCGTCATCCTGGTCAGATTTGGGTGCCAACTTTTCAGTACCAACGCAATTCTGAAGCTGACGTTCCTCCCGAAATCCACGTGACACGCGTCTCAGGCGCATCCAGTCCCCCCCCAGCGCGACCCCGTGGACCATGGCTTCCGGCGAGACCTTGCCCGAAGGCACGACGCGGGTGTTGAACAAAGATTTGGTGAGAGGGAGTTGGGCCGAAGCGCAGACGCATCTGGAAGGCGAATCCAAAAAATACGCCGAGCTAAGAGAAGCGGCGCTACAACAGTTGTATGAGCAAACAGTCAGAACCGAGGCGGCGAACAAGGCGCGCGATGAAGCGAGTGAAGAGGCCTCTCGACGAAAAGCACAGGAGGATTTCATCGAGCTGAGCAGTGATGACGATGAAGAAAATGGAGACAAAAACGATCGCGGCGACGATGAGAAGAAAACAAACAAACCCAACAAACCCATCGCCTCCAGCGTTCCGGAGATTGCAGAGCTCGCGGCGCTGCGGCGCGAGGTGTACGCGGCGCACTTGAACAAACAGAAGTGCGCTTCTGAGCGGAACGTAGGCGGTCGACTTGGGGGCGTTTCCGGTACTACCGGCGGTTCCACCGGTGGTAAGAACGCTTCCGATTCGAGACAGCGATACGGCCGCGGTTCGAACCCGCTGATCGACCCGCCTCGGTACGAACCCGCGGTGCACCCGACCGCCGACGACATGCGGCTACGCACGGACGAGCGCGCTGAGGTCCAGGACACCGCGCTTTGCTGGTACGGTCGTAGGTCCTTTTCCGAATCCGCCACACCGGCCGTTTGCCCATTGTCCGCCGTAATTATGGTTCAACACATACAGCACAAACGCACCGTGGAGGCCCGAGTATGCTAAGTGCACTGTTTACTCGGACCCCAATCCCCCATACATGGCACTTGGTGCCACTCAAGACGTTGACCCCTTTTCTTTCCCAACCGCAGGTACCCGTGCTCCGCTTGTTTGGACACCGGGAACGCGGGGTGTACGCTGATTGGTATAAATCTCGCCACGCGAATGGGCCTGTGCGACGGCAACGGCGTGCCCACCGGCGGTTTCTTTGGGTTCGTGGAAGTGCGGGGCGTCGTCGCGGGCGCTGTCGAGCGCATCGCCAAAGTTAGCATCAAGTACCGAATCAAGGGGAAGGAAATGCGGGTCACCGCGGGAATCACGTTGGCGAGTTTGGGGTGCGATTTGCTCGTCTCGCGAAACGACATCCGCGAGTTTGAAATAGACGGGTACACGCTCTCGGCGAGATAGCCGAGAGGGAGTTGCGCCATGGAGTTACGCCGCGGCAATAGTAATCTAGAATACTTGGTTGACACAACCCACTAACGACCCTGTTGTCCCTACCCAAAACATTCACCCCCTAACGTCCCTGTTGTCCCTGCCCCTGTTGCCCCTGTTGTCCCTGTCCCTGCTGCTTCTGGTTCCCCGCGCGTTGCCACTGCGCCCCCCCGTTGCCGTTGTTCGGCGTGCCGTTGAACCCGAACTCGGCGAAGTTCGGTGCTTGCGACGGCCGCGTTTGCGGTGGCGGCGAGAACATCTCGTGCGGCGGCGGTTCGCCTTTTTGCGCGGCGAAGCCGTTTTCCAGCGCCCGCCACACGACCGCTTTGTGGTTGCGAAGGAACAAGCCTTCTCGCAAATCCTTCCACCGGCCGTCAACCTGGGCCTTGTCCAGGGCCGCGTACGTCGGAGGCGGGTTCCGCGCGAGCTCATCAAGGAGCCGGTCAGGAATGATGGTGAAGGGCTGTATGCTGGTACCGGTTTTGCTCCCTTGTTTCTTCGCCAGCATTTCCCGCGCGTCACGCAGCGCTTCGAAAAGAAAGTCGTACCGCTCTTCGTCAAGAGGCGCCGCTGAGGCGTTTTCGGGCGCGAAAACATCCTTGTCGGGCAAAGGATCGACGTTCGTCACGGACGGGACGGTGGTGCGGTTCGAGTTTTGGGTTGTTGCGCGAGACACGCCTCCCGTACCGCCTCCGCCTCCGGGCCCCACCGTCGCGGTCGGGACCGCCGGCCGAACTGACGCGTGCGTCCGCTCGTTCGCCTCGCCGCGCCGGTACGCCGCGGTTTTGTCGTCCAGCCTGAAGTGAAGCGCGACGGCTAGTTTTCCGGACAACAAGCCGTCGCACTTGCGCTGGTCCGCGTGCACGGAGTGCGTAAGCGTGCTGAACATGCCTTTGTCGCTCCTGAAGCTCTCTTCGTAGAAGAAACCCTGAGAGCGCGAAAGAAAAAGGTCAGTCCCGAGTCTTGTGCCGGGCGATGTGCGGAGTATGGGTGTACTGTATGGGCAAACAGGGCACGTGTGATGTCGCAGTTGCCAGTGAAATACGAGGCTGTACCTGAAGCACCAACGCGCGCAGCAACCGCGGAACGTCGGCGGCTTTCACGTTCGTGGTCTTGGCGTCCCCGAACCCGGGCAGCTTGTCGTACCCCCGCTTGGTGATTTCCTTCGCCTTACTGCCTTTAAACGCGTCCGCCAGGATGCTCATGGAACACGACGGGCCTCTCTGGCCCCGCTGAGGCGAGGCCCCTATCAAAAGCCGCGCCGCGGCGACGGCGGCGCGCGTGACGTCTTTGGCTTCGAAACACGCGCCGCCGTTTTTCGCCTCGCACACGTCGCACTTCCCCCCGCACTGGCGCTCGTCGAAGGTCTCGTTGAAGTGCCCTAACAGTAAAGTTCTGCGACAGGTGGAAACGTTCTCGCAGTAGCTCACTAAGCTGTGCAGCGCGGAGAGGTTGCTCTCAAGCTGCGCTCTCGGCGCGCCGTCCTTCTTCGCCGAGTCCGTCAGCATCGCCTTCGCTTTCTGCGCGTCGCCGTAGGCGTAGAAAAGAGTACCTGCGTCGGGTAAAAGGAAACGACGTACGTCAGTTTTGTACGCGCAAACAGTGTGCGTGGGATTTTGTATTTCACAATACGTACAGTGCGAATGCGCGCCGTCCCGCCCGGCTCTTCCGCTTTCTTGGTGGTACGCCTCCAGGCTTTTGGGAATCGAGTGGTGGAACACGAAGCGCACGTCGGGTTTGTTAATGCCCATCCCGAACGCCACGGTGGCGCCTTGCGATGAACGAAAGTAAGCGTCAGTTTTTCGCGACGTTTGTAACTCGCACGAGTTATTAGTCACGGACGGGTCCGTAAACAGTGTGTCAGGATGGATTTGGGAAACGCGCAACACGTACAAATAATGGGAACCTTCCCGTCGCTCCACTTCTGCTGGTTCATTTCCTTCTCGCCCGGGTCGATGCCGGCGTGGTAGGGAAGCGCGAAGGGCTCGCGGCTGCCCGGGGGTTTCTTGAACCGAGCCTTGTCCTTGACCATCAACGCGTTGAGTTTCTCCGCAATAGTCTCGCAGTCCTTTTGCGAAAAGCAATACACGATTCCGCTTCCGATGGGTAAAACAAAGTGTCAGCCTTGTAGTGGTAAACAGTCGGACCCATTTTTTTGGGAAACGCAACGCGTACCTGCTAACCCGCTGTTGCCGCCCGACGTGCCGCTCCGCGATGGCGGTGAGCATGTCGTCCACCACGTTTTTTCCTTTGTGCACCACGTCGTACATGATGTTCACCCGGTTGAAGCTCTGAAAGAAACGGACGCACCGGGTCAAACCGAGCTGCCGCACGCAGTCGTCCTGAACGCGCTTCGTGGCCGTGGCGGTGAGGCCGATAACGGGCACAGTGGGGAACTTATTTTTCAAAATCCGAAGCGCCTTGTAGTCCTTCCTGAAGTCGTGCCCCCACGACGAAATGCAGTGCACTTCGTCGATGACGATCCGCGACAACTGGCCCCGGCCGTGAAGACGCTCGAGGGCTGCCATGAGCTTCCCGCTCCGCGCGACCTTCTCCGGGGTGAGGTAAAGAAGTTTCAGCTCGCCGTTGTACAGCTTGTCGTACGTTTCGTGTTGCTGCGCCTGCCCCTCCGTCTCCGCGCTCCCGAGCACCGCCGCGGGGATGTTCATCTCGTGCAGGTGGTGCAGCTGGTCCTGGATCAGGGACACGAGCGGGGAAACCACTACGGTGAGGCCGTCACTGACCAGGGCGGGGAGCTGGTAACACAAACTTTTACCGCCACCGGTGGGCATCAAAACCAAGCAGTCGTTCCCGGAAAGCGTGCAGTTGATCGTCGCGAGCTGCATGCCCCGGAAGTCGCGCGCGTTGAACGTGTTTTTCAGCTCGCCCCTGACCTCCGCGCTCCACGGGAAAGTCTCTTTGTTCCACCGCACGTAGTCGTCGTCCACGAACTGGCAGTGCACATCCGGAATGCTCGCAGCCGCGTCACCCGGCGCGGGGCGGTCGGGGTACATGCGTTCGCCAGAATCGTCGTTCGCGAAGTTGTTCGCAAAGGGACCGCCAAAGGAACCGCCGTCGTTGAATCGGTCGCCGCCGCCATCATTGAATCGGTCGCCGCCGCCGTCGTTGAATCCTCCGCCGCCGCCGAACGATTGCCCGTTCGGGGGAAACGACGACCCCGCGTTGTTCGGCGGAAACGACGCGCCGCCTGTGTTGTTTGGCGCTTGGAACGTCGGCTGCGAATTCGGTTGATACGCGTTTTGGCCTCCTTGCGTCGTATACGCCGGTGCGTGGCTTTGATACGCCTGTTGTGGCATTTCATGTGTCGCCGGCGCAGCCGACCCGCCGCCGCCGCTGGCGAACGCCACGACGTCGCTCCCCTCCCGTCTCTGCGCCTCCAACACCTTGCGTTCCTTGTTGCTCATCACCACGTCCTCGTCCGAGAGCTGGAACTCTATGTCTATTAAAAGCTCGTTCAGGCCCTTGGCGTGCTGTTTGAGCCAAGCGCAGTCACGCAACGAGCTCCCGTGCTCGCATTGCCAGTCCAGACCCGAGCCGTTCAGCGGCGGAGGGTTCGCGGTCGCGTTTGCATTACTTGCATTACTTGCATTTGCGTCAGCGTTTGATACAACCGGGTCGGCTTGCCGTCGCGGCGCCGCCGCGCGTTCAGTCGGCGGCAGCGAGCCCTGCCGGTGTCGCACCATCGCGTCCACGTCTATGTCGTCGAACAGGTCATCGTCGAACGGGTCTTCCGTGATGCTGCTTGGTCCCACTCCGGGTTTCCTCGCCGGCGGTGATTTGCGAAGCGCGTTTGCGTGATTGTGATTACTAACGGGTTCGTTTTCGAACACCGGACCTAAGGATTTGCGTTTGTTGGCGTTCGCGGTCGCCGCACCGCCCGTGTTTTGGGTGCGGAATTGAGGTTGGTCGGCACCAAGACACATGGGTCGAAGTACACCGAGGTCCGGATGTGTTACGTGCGGCGGTTTGTCGTTGCAGGCGCCTGCGCCTGTGCCTCCTGACGGCGGGACGGAGACGCGGAACGACGAAACGTGCGGGGTATGATTCGGATTCGGATTCGTCTCGAATAACACACCTCCCCCGCGATTTCCGTCGGACCCGCCAAGCGCCTGGCCGACCCCTTGAGGGTGAGGCGCGGTGAATGGCGGGAATGGTTTTCGTAAGAACTCCAGGCCCGCCAGCGCGGTCGTGTCGACCCAAACGGCGGGGACGAACATGGCCGGCGCGGTGGCGGACCCGGGTCTTCGCGACGGGTTGCCGTCCGCGTACAAAAACCCAGATGCGGGGGAGGCCATTGACGCCGGCGCCGGCCGTGTTAGTAGGGAACGAACCGCCCTCTGCTGCTGGAAGTTCGCGCTGTAGTTCCTCTATTTCTCTGTTTCTCTATTTCTCTATTAGCACGTGCTTTCGCGTTACTCACCGCGCCGAGAACGTGCGCATCGCAGGGCAGGCCACGGTGGGGGATGCCAACGTGAGTCGGGTGCCTCGTTTCTGACGATGAGGATTTTGAAAAGGGTCCCTTATTTCTGCTTCCGTTGTTGATATGGAGGTTTTGTATGGGCAAACAGTCCAAGGGTTCGATTTGGCCAAAAATAATGCATTCTTCCCGCGGCTCCTCTCGCCACACCGGGCGCGCTCCTCAGCACGTGTCCCCCCACGATGGGCGACTCGCTGTTCCCCGTGTACAACAACTTCTTCATCGGTAACTTCCAGGTCGCGGTGAACGAGGGGTACGAGCTTAGCGGTTTGAGCGAGGCGGATGGGCTGGAACGCGATTGCTACGTGTTTCGGTCTCAAATCGCGCTTGGGAACTGTCAGCTCGTGCTCGATGAGATCCCGGCGGATGCGCCTTCGTCTTTAAGAGCGGTGCGGTTGCTTGCGACGTTCAAGTCACGGGAACTGGAGCGTGACACGTGCGTCGCCACAATTCACGAGTGGCTCGCAGACCCCAGCCTCGCCGCGAACGCCACCGTGCAGCTCGTCGCCGCGCTGATCTTCGCGGATTCGGGGAACGAAATAGAAGCCATGAAGTGTTGCCACACCGGTTTGAGTTTGGAGCTGATGGCGTTGATGATTGCTCTGTTGGTGCGTTTGGACCGCCCCGAGCTCGCGGACAAGCACCTGCGCTTGATGCAAGCCGCGGATGACGACGCTACGTTAACGCAACTGGCGAGCGCGTGGGTCAATGCGTCTTTAGGCGGGGGCAAAACGCAAGACGCCTTTTACGTGTACCAAGAGTTAGGAGACAAGTACGCGTGGACCTCGAAGCTGCACAACGGCGCCGCGGTTGCGCAGATGGCCATGGGCGCGTACGAGGACGCGGAGAAACACCTGGTGGAGGCGATCAACAAGGACTCGAAAGACCCGGACACGTTGCAGGTACGGGCGGACGGGGCTTTCCCAAATCCAGGCATCAAGTTTTTGATGCGCGGCGTATGGAGTGCAGTGACGCAAGTCTTACCACCACAATAAGCGCAACAAAGTACGCCGACTTATTGCGCACTGTGCATAAATCGCCCAATACAAGACTCAAGACTGACCTTTTTCTTTTCCACAAACAGAACCTGGCGGTTTGCGCGCTGCATCTGGGAAAACCCACTTCGCGGTTCGTGAATCAGATGAAGACGCTCGCCCCGAAACCGGCCGCGATTTCCATGCTGGAGGTTTTTGAAACACAGTTCGACGCCGCGAACGCGACGTACGTAGGGGCGTGAGAGGGAGGTGAGTGAGGTATAGGTTGAAACGAGGAGTATCGGTACTTTTTCTTTTGGAAACGAACAAGTACTTGTAGATCCGCTTTGTGACGGTTCCTCCTGAATTTTATCAAGTTTTCATTTTCTTCACATTTCTAAATACCGCATTCCTCGATGCGCTTTTCGGGGTTTCGCCGGTGATGGGAAACGGTGCCCCGCCTGCGCCGGACCCCGAAAGGGCTCCTCCCTGGCGCGCGCTGGAGTACATGCTCGCCAACGACCGCGCTTTGGCGAACCCGCACATCGCCGACTTCGTCAAGGACCAGCAGCTCCTCGACCGGTTTCGCAGTGACCCGAATTTTAACCACTGGTCGAAAAAGTGCAACATAAGAAAGGAGATCACCGAAGCGTACGGAGCGCTTTGGCAGATCGAACGATGCGTTCCTCCCGAGCAACAACAAACGTCGCCGGGTGGTGACTGCGACAAGCCGCACGATTCGGGCGAGGGTTTGATCTTCGTTGATTTTTGCGCGGGCCGGGGAATGCTTTCCATCGTGCTTGCGCATAACTTTCCGAAGGCGAAAGTGCTGATGGTCGATTGCGATGCCAAAATAAAGCTCCCCCATTTGAACTCCATGCCCACCATCACGCACCACCTGATGGACATAAACGGCCCTACCATGGCGGCTTTGGTGACGAAAGCAGTTACTGACGCAAAAAGAGCTTGTATAATTGTGGGCGTACACCTCTGCGGCGATTTGTCCCGACGCGCCATCGATTTATTTTCGCAATCAAACGCGCGCGCGCTCGTGTTGTGTCCGTGTTGTTTACCTCGCCGCCGCCGGCACGACGTTTTCGGGTTCCACACGAAAGACCAGGCGCGGGGATTGAAAATAGAGCCGCACGCGATGTGGTGCACGGCGCTGCTTGGCTTGGTTTGGGAACGGGCTTCTGCTTCTTTGTTGCCAGAGGGGATGGCAGACGCTCCACGATTCGCGGTGGACATGAGACGCGACGACGACGTGGAGGGGCCGTATGCCACGTTTCTTGTCGCGAGGAGAAAACAAGTCGACGAGGGCGACGAAAATGAATTCGTGTGCCAAACCGTCGACGCGTTCCAGAACCTGGGCGTGAAAGACGGCCCCACCAAGCGAGGCGTGGTGGCGGGGAGAAAAGCGAGTAGCTGGAGAGTAGTGGGGCCAAAAGTGACCCTGGAAGGTGCGAATTGAAAAAGTATTAAAACGTTTTTTCGTTTATCTCGAAAACTTGTCCTGTCACGCGCGGCGTGTGTGCCCTTCCCGCGATGGGTTCCCTTCCCGTGCCCGGCGCCCCCGGGCAATTCTCGTTCGTGCGCAAGGAGGACCGGGAGAGTGACGTTGACGTGGGGAACATGGCGGGTGCGTTCGCGCGAAAGGCGCTTCGGGATGAGTTTTCCAACTCGGACGGGTCGTTGATGGCAGATTTCGAATCCGTGTTGAGCGGCGAGTGTATTTACCTTCCCGAGTTCCACTGCGGGAAGGACGACTTCGGGTTACTCGCGGGGCTCGCGAAGGACATGCAGGCGCAAACACAGAACAGCGCACAAGATGGCTCAGATGGAGGCATGATCAACTGGAGCCAACACTTGAAACACGAAAACCCCGAGTTTTCCGTAACCTTCAAAAAAATCGTCAAAGAGCTCGCCGAGTACTTTGACGTCGAGGTTTATGCTACGCGTTTGAATTTTTACCGCGACGGCAGTGATTGGAAGCCGTTTCACCACGATTCGCACGCGTTCGGGGGGAGGTCGTTGCGGGAGGATTTCACGGTGGGCGCTAGTTTCGGGGCGGAGCGAACACTCGCGTTTCTTCACGAAAAAACCAACTCGCAGTTTTCGTTTCCGCAAAACAACGGCGACGTGTTCGCGTTCACCACGGAGGTGAACAAGCGGTTCAAGCACGGCGTGCCGAAGCTCAACAGCGGCGGTGCCTCCACGGCCGGGCCCCGGTTCTCCATAATCGCCTGGGGCAGACGGCGAAGCTTGAACCCGCGCAACGGCGGGACCGTTTCGTGCGGCGACGGCGAAAGCGTAGCGCAGGCGCGCGCCAGGTTGCTGACCAGGGACGAACGCGATGACGAAAATGGTTTCAACTCTTCTCCGTCAGGACGTCGCAGTAGAGACCCTGACACCGAGCTCGCCATGGGGTCTGGGGAGGTCACTACGCTGATCGCGAACTTTCTGCGCGAACGAGCCGACCGTGTCCATCAAAAACGCGCCGCGTCGAGTTCGGGAAATAAATTAGCCGGCGGTCTTGGTAAAAAACGCGTAACGTCCATGGACGCACTCGCCGCGGCCGCGGCGATGTGCGTTCCACCGGGAACGCCAGACGCGGAGACGCGAGGCAGCGCGCCTTTAACAGCGACGACACGCGCTGAACTGGGGGAGGGTGTTTTTGTGAAACTACGAGAAACGGCTCGGGCGTTTCAGCGCGGGGACATAAACGCGACGCAGCTGTTTTCTCGCGCGAGACAAGTCGCCGGCGTCGCGGGCGTCAACGCGCTAAAAGCGTTCGCGACGCACCTTCCCGACGCTGAAAAGAAAGGAGAACTCGCCGCCGCGATGGCGGCGGCTACGGGGGGGGCGGGAGAGTGACGAGTGATGGGTAGTTTTACGACAGTGATAGACATTTTAGACGTTTGGTTCGACGTTTGTAAGTAGTACGGTAGTTGACAAACTAGTGATATACTAGTAGTCCCGGTAGTTACCAGTAGTACCCGCTGTTCCTAGAGTTCTCCGTTATCGGTGGTGCGACCGATGCCCCAAAAACGAATCCGCGCTTCCCTTCAAGGAAACCATTACTCGGAATCCTCCAGGAGCGACGGCCAGCGCTCGCTTGACGTGGCGGAGAGCAGGATCTGCAACTCCGTGCCTTTTTCCACCAGGCACCACGTGCTTTCGTCGCCGTGCACGGTCCCGGCGAGTTTGCCTTCGATGATGGTTTCGCCGTGCACCTCCACTTTCAGGGTCTTGGCGCCGAAAGCGACTTTCAGGTCTCTCTTCGTGGCGGGCGTTTTAAGTTCGATGCGAACGATGATCTCATCATCCTTCATCTCCCACTTCCACTTCGTGTCCCCGGCGCTGCCGTCAACTTCGCCCATGTCAGGAGGGGGGCCTTGGGGAGCGCCGCCTCCCATGCCACCCATGCCGCCCATTCCGCCGCCCATGCCGCCCATGCCGCCCATGCCGCCCATCATGTCGCCCATCCCGCCGCCCATCCCGCCGCCCATACCGAGCTGTTTCATCAAAGCCTCCATGTCCATGCCGCCCATCCCGGGAGCGCCGCCTGACTCGTCGCCGCCCGCTCCGCCGCCGCCCATGCCGCCCATCATCTTCTGCAGCTCGGCCATGTCCATGCCGGAAAGGTCGTCCTGGGAGGGAGGGGAGGGAGGGGTCAGGAAAGGTCCATCGTGGCTGGGACGTAAGGAGGATCGTAACTCGATCGGCCGCCGCAATGGATTTGTGGGGATCTGAGATCAAATTAGCGATCGTCGTCGCCCCTTCTCACGTCGAGCCTTACCTTGTCATCCCCGGAATCCGCGGTGGAAACTTCTTCCCCCGCGTCTTCCAGGGGAGGCAGGTCATCCTCGATTTCTTCGATCTTTGGGCCCATGGTGATGAGTGTGTGTGGGTGGAAAGTGGCGGCAGATCGAGAAGATCGGGCGGGGTTTTAATCGCGACTCAAGGCAAGTCCAAGGAGTGCACCACATGTCGCGAGAAAATATGATGCTCTTCGTCCCCAGTGGGGAAGCCACTTCCGAACGAGCGCGGCGGACCCCATATAAACATGGTCACCACCGTGGTTCGCGGCCCCGAGACTCGCGCACAGAAAAGGAAACGCGTGCGGGATGCAAAGTTGGGCGAGGCCATCCCGGGCCTTCTCGACGACATCGTCATCACGCACGTGCTCAGGTCCGAGCATTTCGACGATCCCGCCGATCTCGCACGGCTCAAAGCGGTGAGCTGCGCGATGCGCAAAGCGGTGGCAGAAAAGGGGGTTCGGCTTAAAGAGATTGATGAAGAGGAAGCCGTGCGGCTCGGATGTTTAGGCGCGGTGCAGCGCCTGGACCGGCGAGGTCGCCTGTCGGGTAAAGAACTCCTTTGTGCGGCTGCGGCGATGAGCGGACAGCTCGAAGAGTTGAAGTTGTTGCGCGAGAACGGCTGCCCGTGGGACGAGTGGACATGCGCGTGTGCGGCGGATGGCGGTCACCTCGAGATGTTGAAATGGGTGCGTGAGAACGGCTGCCCTTGGGACAAGTGCACGTGTGGTGGGGCGGCGAACGGCGGGAACCTTGAGATACTGAAGTGGTTGCGCGAGAACGGCTGCCCGTGGGACGAGGAGACGTGCTCGGGCGCGGCGGATGGCGGGCACCTCGAAGTGCTGCAGTGGGCGCGCGCGAACGGCTGTCCGTGGGACGAGTCGACGTGCGCGTTTGCGGGGCAATGTGGACACGTCGAGGTGCTGAAATGGGCGCACGCGAATGGCTGCCCGTGGAACGAGGATACGTGCGCGTATGTGGCAATAGACGGGAACCTCGAGGTGCTGCAGTGGGTGCGCGCGAAGGGCTGTCCGTGGGACTATGGTACGTGCTCGTTCGCGGCGATGAATGGGCACCTTGAGGTGCTGCAGTGGGCGCGCGCGAACGGCTGCCCGTGGAACGAGTATACGTGCTCGGACGCGGCGCAGGGTGGGTACCTCGAGGTGCTGCAGTGGGCGCGCGCGAACGGCTGCCCGTGGAATGAGTGGACATGCTCGAAGGCGGCGAGTGAAGGGCACCTTGAGGTGCTGCAGTGGGCGCGCGCGAACGGCTGCCCGTGGAACGAGTATACGTGCTCGGATGCGGCGCAGGGTGGGTACCTCGAGGTGCTGCAGTGGGCGCGCGCGAACGGCGCGCCGTGGAATGAGTGGACATGCTCGAAGGCGGCGAGTGAAGGGCACCTCGAGGTGCTGCAGTGGGCGCGCGCGAACGGTGCGCCGTGGGACGAGTTGACGTGCGCGAAAGCGGGGCGAGGCGGGCACCTCGAGGTGCTGCAGTGGGCGCGCGCGAACGGATGTCCTTGGGACGCGAGAGCTGCAAATTGGGCGGCGAAAGAGGGACACCGCGAGCTGACGCGGTGGGCGCTGGAAAACGGCGCGCCGCATGGGATCACGCACAATGGATACTAACGCCCGCTCTCAAGACGAAAAACACTTCAATTCACACAACAAAGATCACTTCAATTTCCCGGCCAGCTTTTCCCACGCTTCCACCGCCGACGGCGGCACTTCGCCGTTTTCGCCAGAATGCAACAAGCACGTCAGTTTAGGCCGGACCGGAACATCGCTTTTGTCGTCGCCCGTCTCCCCGAAGAACCGCACGGCGTATATTTTCCGTCCCCCCCTTTCAACGCGCGCCAGGGTGACGGCCTTAATCGTGCTCAAGAACAAATGCGCCTCGAAGGTTTTGTCCTGGCTGGCGAACGTGGCGCACGTTCCTTTCTTTCCAAGCACCGCGAACCTCGGCGATTTCGGGAACGGCACCACTGTTTCCAAAATAGCATCCCCGATGACGATGAACCGCGTCTCCACGCCCCCCAGAACTTCACCGCAGTCGGTCAAGAACGTCGCGAGCGCGCCGTTTTCGTCGCTGTCGCCTGAATCGAAGGATTGCCGGTACTCCTGGGCCCACTCGGTGGGGGGTAAATCTGTGTCAGAGGAAGATGCAGCAGAGGTGTTTTTACCTCTGGCAAAACTCACACAGCCGCGTCCCCACTCCGGCGGCGCGTGTCGCGCGACGCGGTTTGACGCGAACGCGCGACGAGTTGGTGCGCCGGCGAAGGCGCACGAGGGTGCGAAAACAGCGGCGCGTGACATTTCACTCGACGACCCACGGCGTGGCGTGTTGTGGCGATGCTTGTGGGCACTCTTAGAGAAAATCTGCGCAAATAAGATCACGGCACGAAATCTTTCTTTTATCCGGCACCATCTGCAATCGGGTCACTCGAGTGCCTCGTCCCGGGCCCACCCCCCCCCTCCTGTCGCGCGCACCGCACACGCCGCCCGTACCGGAAGCAACATGGCCGCCCTACCGATCGCGTCGCCCCTGGCGCACGCCGTTCGCGGCACACCCCTTTCGTCGCGTCGCACGCCGAATGGTTTGCGAAAGGCTTGGTGCGCCCCGAAAAGCGTTCGCGCGCGCGCGCGCGCGGTGTCTCTCCGCGCGAGCGTCTCCGAGCCCGCCGCCGCTGACACCGCGGCGGTCGTGACACCCGGGGGTGACCAGTTCGACTGGCACAAGGCGTGGTACCCCATGAGCCCTATCGATTTTCTGGACCCTTTGGTGCCGAACAAACTGAACTTGTTGGGCCGCGCGATGGTGGCGTGGCGCGCCGGCGACGGCAGTTGGTCCGTGGTGGACGACTCGTGTCCCCACCGGATGGCCCCGCTGAGTTTGGGTTACCTTGACGATAAGCAAAGGCTGACGTGTCGGTACCACGGCTGGGCGTTCGACAAACAAGGCACCGCGGTGGAGATCCCGATGAGCGTGGATGGAAACGCCAACGCGACGGCGTGCGCGAGTTCCCGAAGCTGCGCCACTTCGTTCCCGGTCAAGGTACGTGTTACGCGTTTCCCAAATCCGGACACACTATTGTATCTCTCAGCTGGTGACTGTTGTCCATACATCGCCCAACACGGGACTGACACCTTCTTTTATTCTTTCACAAGAACGAAGCCGGTGTTCTGTGGGTGTGGCCCACGCCTGGTGCTGACGCGTGGCTTGAAGCTTCTGCGACGCCAGTAGCCACCGCGGGGCACGAGTTCGGCGAACTCACGGGGGAGTGGGGCATGGTGGAGCTCCCGGTCGGGTACTCGCCTTCACTGGAAAACCAGTTCGACCCGTCGCACGCGGAGTGGCTGCACGCCAGGTACGACGCGACAACCGGCGTGCGGTCGCGGGACGAAAACGTACCGTACGCGGCGATGACCAGGTTTAACGTGGTGCAGAACAGCATGGCGCAAGGCGGGTTCAGGGTGGAGCACGGCGGGTACAACGACGGCAACCTGAACGTCGCGGCTGTCCGGACATTCACGGCGCCGTGTTCGAGCAGGAGCGAGTACACGGTACGGCCTTGGGGCTTTCCCACATCCAGGCACACTGTTTTATCTCTCAGCTGGTGACTGTTGTCCATACATCGCGATATACATGACTGACACTTTTCTTTGGCCAAATCACAGAACGAAAACGGTCGGTACCTTTCCGCGGAGGTTTTGTACTCCCCCACCACACCCGGGCGGTGCTTGATGTTCACCAAGTTCCAGGCGCACCAGCGGACCGCGGTGCAGGGCACGGGGCGGGGCAAGGTAACCGCCATAGACCGGGTCACCGGCGCCATTGGCGCGCCAATCGACGCCGCGTTCCGGTGGTACATGGGAACGCAAACCGCCAACCCGGCGCTCGTGGCGAAAGGACTCATGCGTACGTGTTCCCTTTCCCAAATCCCGCCTCCCTGTTTGCCCATACAAGACTGACACTTTCTTTTATTTATCCTAAGACGGCGTGTACGGCAAAGGCGCGTACACCCTGGGCGACCAGGACGTCGCGGCGATGCACGGCGTGGAGGTTGCTATGGAAAACAAGGAAAAGGACTGGAAAACGAGCTACTACCTGCCCACCCCGGCGGACGCCGGCGTGGCGGGGTTCCGGACCTGGATGGACAAGCACGCGGGCGGGGGCGTGCGCTGGTCTAGCGGGGTGAAGGACGACGCGAGCAAAGTAAAGCCGTTGACGGAACAGCTGGACCGGTACGACCGACACACCAAGCACTGCAGACACTGCAGGGAGGCGTTGAACGAGCTCGGGGTGTTGGAGGGTAAGCTTCGAACCGTGGCGAACGTCGCGTCCGGAACCGGCCTGGCGCTGGGTTTGGTGTGCGGCATTCTGGGAAACGAAGCCCCCGCGGTGGTTACCTTGTGCGTAGCCGGTCTCGCGACGGGCGCGGCGGAGAAAACCAGGGACATGCAGGTTGAGTTTAAGACGTCCGTGAAAAGTAGAGGAGACCCGATTCCGAAGCTGTGGTGAGACTCGTGAAAGGGGTTGAGTGTATGTGGGGTGTATGAGGAGTGTATGAGGTGTATGAGGAGTGAGAAGTTGGAGCTGCTGAATAAAGAGTAGAAAGTACTTCATCATAAAATAACAAATTCAGCTCAGGAAACTACTCGCCGTGTACCCCGCCTCTGAGTCTGTGTACGCCACGCTCCCGCCTTGGCCGGCGCCGAACCCGGCGTGGCCGCGGACGTAGGGCAGCCCCAGGGACGCCGCGCTCAGCGCGTTGCTTTCGGTGACGTACTCCTCGGGTGGAACGCCTCGCGGCACGTTCTTGGCGTACGGCTTCCCGACGCTCTTTTTCAAGAAAGCGGGTTCCAGCTTTTCGCCGACATACGGCGGGATGGTGACGCCGGGCGCGCCCGGCCCAGAGGGGTCGGGCAACATCCCCAGCCGCTGGTCTTCCAGTAACCGCACGAAAACCGACGACTTGTCAACCGTGAACTTGACTTTCTTGTCATCCAGCCAGTTCCCGATGACTTCCAACACTCCTTTGCCCTCGGCTTGGGCTTTCACCAGGTCCTGCAACAACGGCAGGGGCACCGGGCCTTGGAACAGGGGAAGCTGAAACGCGCCGGAGGCTAGGTACGAAGTGCCTGCTTCGAACAGCGGTAAAATGGCCCACCCCACGGGTTGAGACGTACGGCCCACCAGCGCGCGTACGTCCACGACCACAACCAAGTTGGGTTCGGGAATCACGTGCTGTCTGGCGTGGAACCCGTCCCTCCACCGCGGGGCTTGAAGCAAACTCGCGATATCGGGCGACTGCGTGAACACGACGTCGTCCGAGGCTTTACTGCTGTAAAACGTGCCGGGCGGAAAAAGAGACGTCACGGCGACGTGAAACGCCGCTTTCGGAAGCCGAAACGCCCCGTCCACCGCGGTGTGGAACCCCAGGTTCGGTACGTACGTGTCACTTCTGCGGTAGTTAAGCGGTTTCTCGTTGGAAAACTCGGGGCGCTCTAGCCGTTTCGCCATCCACCGCTCCAAATCGGATTCGGTCATGCCACTCAACACATTCGGGCCGAAGCTTCGGCGGGCCAAGTCGAGCATCGCTTCCCGTACGGGCGGACCGGGCGTGCTCAGCCGGTGCGCGAACAACCTCCTTTCCACCGCGACCGGGTACGTCATGGACGAGTCGTACCCCCCGTCCTCGTACTGAGGCACGGCTTTGTTCGCGGGCGCGTCTGAGACGAAGAAAAAGAAAAAAACGTCAGTCGGAGAGTCGGTCGTGATGTGCAAGAGGAGTTGGAAAGGGTACACTGTGCCCGTAGTATTCCGGGACTGGAAAGGGGTCCGACGGAGTGGGTCGGCGTAACAGTTTCAGTCGTACTCTGAGTACTGGTAAACGTTACGTACGCCATACAGGGCAGTAAACAGTCGGCGGAATGTGGAAAGGGAGAAATACGTACCAGCGCGCGTCGCGACGAGCGCTCTTACTAAAACCGACGCGCACGGAATCTTCGGCCGCGAAAGAACCTCTTTAAGCGAAAACCCGCTCCCGCTTTGCGTCGCGGTGGCGGCGTACACCTGATACCAATAAAAGAAAGTGTCAGTGTCTCGTAATGTGTATGCGTAAACAGTCAGAGGTACTAGTCCCTTCGCAGGACGAGTATGGGAAAACAGGGAGGCGGGATTTGGGAAAGGCCCGATACGTACGGGAACCTGCCACCCCCCTTCTTTCAGGCGGTACCCCCGCGCCATGGACGTCGCCGGGGGTTCGTTGGTTTCCGGGTCCACGAAAAAGGGAAACACGACGTAACCGACCGTCCTTTGCTGGCTAGTTCCTTTTTCGATTGTTTCGATTTGCAACAGCGCCACGGCGGTGGCGTTGTTCCACCGGCCGGTCGCGAACCGCTGTTTTCGGGAAAGAAAAGGGTCAGTCGTGGGTCTTGTATTCGGCGGTTTATGCACAGTGGGCAAACAGTCTTGTTTTCTGTTGCACGTATTGTAGTGGTGAGACTTGCGTACTGCACTCCGTACAGGGCATCAACCAGTGTGCCTGGATTTGGGAAAGCCCCAACACGTACCTGCCGCTGGTGGAAGCGCGGGGAAAACGCGAGACTGTCGAGCCGGGCGTTGATTATGAAATCAGGCGCGAGTTGTTCCCCCGCGGCGCTTATTACCCTTCCCACTACTCTTGTTATGGTGACGTTCGGGGGTAAGAACCGCGCGGCGTCCACGCAAAACACCAGCCCGTCCCCGGGCTGAAACGCCTCGCCCTTCCCGAACGCGCCGCCCGCGCCGACGTGCCTTACTTCCCTCCACGCCCGTCGAGGCACGCCCGGCACGTCCTCCTTGCGGTTCGCCTCAACCTCCGCGAGCGCCGCGCCCCCGCCTTTGAGCCACGCCGGCTCGGTTTGCTCTGGTTGTGGAAAAGAAAAAGGTCAGTCTTGACCTGGGAAAACGCTGTGCCGCCTGATTTGGGAAACGCGCAATACGTACCGGTCACGGCGCCTCCGCCGAGCGGGTCCTCCAGGTGGCCGCCCGCGACGCCGCCGCCTACTCGCGGCGTTCCGGGCGGCGACGGCGACCGGTCATTGTTTTCGGGTTCAGTCCACACGCGAACCTCGACTCTGCTGCCCTCCAACCGCTGCGTGCGCTCCGCGGAGAGCATCAGGGGCAAGTGCAACAGGGGGGTTACTTGTAACCCGCTCGGGGTCTGGCCGTTGGCGTCGAAAACGGGGATGTGCGCCCACGCAACAACCTCTTCGCTTCCCAAAGCACCGTTCCCGGTGCCGTACCCGTCGTCTTTGATTTTGTGCGCCGCGTGGAGCTCCAGGACCAACTTCGTCGCCGCGGTTACCTGGACGCCCCTTAAACTAACCCTCGCGCGCCACTTGTACCGCGCGCCGCCGCCGCGGTCGTGCGACGACGGTTCCATTAACGGGCCTCGCGAGCGCAGCGGCGCGCCTGAGGCGTCCATCGCCGGTTCATGGCCTTCATAAAGCGCGGCGACTAGCCGCGCTGGTGAGTCTTTCAAATCCATGGGCCCGGCGCCTTCCATCATCACCCGCACGGTGACCCGCGGGAAATCGCGGCCCAAACCTTTGCGCAGCCGGTCGCGCGAGTCGTCGGTCATGTACGAGTCGCTATCGCTTGCGTAACTGCTGGCGTACTCACTACCGCTTCCGTAGGAGTAGTCACTCTGAACGGCGTCGCCCTCCGCGACGGCACCCAAGCCGCCGTCCTTTTCTTTCTTCGAACCCCCGCGCTTGGACGCGCCGCGCTCCAAAACCTTACCACCCGGCGTGCGCCGGTCGTCGCGCGCTTCGGGGAACGCCTCTCCCGAAGCCTCGGCGTCCGCGTCACCCGAAAGGCCACCCACCGCGGGCGTTTCCGGAACCCCGCCACCACCGGCGTTTCGCTCGCCGTCGTTCGTGTACATGGGCGACTGCCCGTACGGCACAGGAGGCCCGTACGGAGGCGGCTGGCCGTAGGGCGGGTTCCACCCGGGAGGCGGCTGGCCGTAGGGCGGGTTCCACCCGGGAGGCGGGTGGCCGTAGGGAGGGGGATATTGCGGATAGTGATACTGCGGAGGAGGCGCCTGCTGAGCGTGCTGCGCCTGTCCCCCCTGCGGGTGCATGATCCCATCCCTCAGCTGAAGCATCTCACTCCGTAACCGCTCCAACTCAACCGCCCGGCTTTCCCGGCCGATGTTCAGCTGCATTTTCAGCATCTCGCGCAGGTGCTGCGCGTACAGCGACTTGATTTCGGCGTCGTCTTTGATTTCATCGGGAAGGGTCGGGAGGCTGGGCAAAACGCGTCCGTCGCCGCCTGTGGCGCTGTCCGATGACCCGCCTCCACCCCCCCCAAACCCACCCCCTTTCTTCGCCACTTCAAGCAACGCCGCGAGGCTTTTCTGTAGCTCGTCAACCTGCGTGCGCAGCGCCGTCGCGTAATCCGGCGTGGACTTTTCGGTGTTTTCTCGTCGCCGCTCGGAATCCGCGTCGCGTCGTTGCTGCGCGTACGGGTCCTGGCCGTAGGGCTGATTGTAAAAAAAGAATTGTCAGTCTCGTATGGGCAATCAGTCAGTGGAATGTGTTGGGTGGGAAATACGCGCCTGCGTGCCGTACATCCCACCACCCATCATCCCTCCCGGCATCATCCCGTTCATCCCGCCCATCATCCCAAACGGGTTCATCCCGAACGAACCCGGGTTCATCCCGAACGAACCCGGGTTCATCCCAAACGGGTGGTTTCCGTGGAGGCGCGCGTTTCCGTGGAGGCGCGCGTTTCCGTTTCCGTCGGGTGCGCCGTACGGATTTTGGTCGTTTTGGGGTTGGTCGTTTTGGGGTTGGTTCCGGTTTTGATTTTGGTTTTTGAAAGAAGCGCCGCCGCCCGCGTTTCGGTCGTCGTCGTCGTACCGGTCGCCCACGGTGTGCCTTTGCGACGGCCGGTGGTCAGTGGCGGTGTGTCTCACCGAGTTCTGGTTGGCCTGGTGCCTCGCGGATTCCGGCCGGCGAGGCGGCGCTCCGGCTCTTTGCGCCGCGTCGTCGTCATTCTCGTCAACCCGCCGTCCCTTCCCGAGCGCCGCTACCCGCTCCCGCTCCCGGCGGTGTTCCTCCTGCACCCGCCGTTCAGTTTCTTCAAAATTTGCGCGTTCCACCGCCGCGGTGTGCGTCGCATCCGCCTCGGTCCACGCCCGTCCTCCCTTGTACGCGCTCAAGCGCTCGCGCGCCGCGACGTCTTCGCGCCGCAACCGGTCAACAAGCGCCTGGCGGTTGTGCTCGCGCTCGGGCCGGGGGGTCCCGCCGTGCCTGTGACTGTTCAGGGTCCCGTTAGTGGTCGCCGCCCTCTGCAGCTTCTCCCCGACGTCCATCTGCCGTTCCAGAAGCTCCCGGCGCTTCGCCTCCAACGCCTTGACCTTCTCGAGGTACGCTTTGGTCTGCTCGGGAGGCAGCTTGCCTTTCGACATCGCGTCCACCTCGGTGCTGCGCTTGCGAAGGTCCGCGACGTGGTTATCGAGCCCGTGCAGCCTCTCCTGCGCCCGGCGCATCTTGTCCTTCAGCGTGTCGTCGTCCATGAAACGCACCGCCGCCGCGGCGGCGTCCTCGGGGGGGGCGCCGACTCGGGGGGCCGGCTTCGGGGGCGCGGTCTTGGGCGTGGAGACATCGGACCCGGTGAACTCGGAATCGGAATCCGAACCCTCGGATTCCGACTCGGAGGGGATGTTGGGGTTGGCCGGTCGGGGGGGCATCGCGTCCTACCCCTCGCCGAAGCGCTTAGCGCCGAGTCTTCGCCAAGGAGACACCGCCAAACGATGGCGCGGCGCACTGCCGACTGAAGGCATGGCAATTTTGAATGTGTTGACTCGCTCTGCCCGCCGCGCGCCACCGTCAGCTCCAACGTTTTTCGTCGCGCCATCCGCACACCCATACCTCGGGTGCGCGGGCCCTGCGATGACGCCCTCGGGGTGCGTTTTCGTCGCGGTGCCCTCGGCGTGTGCGTCGGTGGGCGTCACGGGGTCGTGCTGTTCCCTGCGTTCCAAACGCGGGACGCGTCGTGTTGGGCATCCCGGTAAAAGGCGCGCTGTGACTCGCGCCCTGGCCGCGGATGCGAGCGACGCGTCCAGCACTTTAACTCTCCTGGCAGGCGTTGGGGTGCTGTTCGGTTTGGGGTATTCGGGTCTGCGCGCGCTCCCCGGGTTGCGCGCGGACCAAACCGTGCAAACGAGTTCGTCTATCGAGTATGACGACGACGACGACTCCGGTCTTCGATGGGGGGTCGCCGGGTTCGTGGCCTGCTTTCCTTTGGTCGGGTTCGCGGCGTGGTTTCTGCCGGCCATGGGTGGCGAAGTAGCGGGCGGGTCGTCAAGCGGTGACGCGAATTCGTCAAGTAGTGACGCAAATATCAGTAACACGCAAACGCAACAAAGAAACAAACGCAGGTACCTAGCCTGTGCTGCTTTATATGGCGTGGCGTATGTTTCAACGCACTTCGACGCTACGGACCCGGTCACGTGGGCCACCGCGGCGGCGTGCGCGGCGCATGTGCAGTTGGAGCGCGTGTCGTTTGAAGCGGAGCGAAACGAAACGTTCGCTGTTGCGCGTGGAAAGAAAAAGAACTCAAAAACGAAACAGAAACACGTACTGGAAGCGCCTAAAGCGAAGACTATTTTGGATGTCTTCGTAAGAAGCGCGGTTTCGGAGGAACAAAGGGCGGCTGTCGCGGAGGGGACGGGCGAGTCTGACGCGGAAAATAAAAAAACAGAACGAAACTTGGCGGCGAAAAAAACCTGGGCCGGCGGTTTCGATTCCCTCGCCAAAAACAATCCCTCGATTCCTTCGCCCCCGAAGCTTTCTCCGATTTCGGTTCCGGTTTCGGAGCTCACGGTCCGGGGGGTGGGGCGGGCGATTGGGAGGACGCAAATCGCGGCGGCGAAGTTGCGGGACGAAATCGAAGAGGGTAAACTAGCGGCGTCCATCGAGGAGAGCGACGCCGTTGAACGAGAACGTTTGACACGGGAAGGCGTAGTCATTGGCGCGGAGATTTTCGATTGGGACGCCCGGTTCGAAATCAGAACCATGACTCGGGAGCAGCTTTTAGCGATCGCCCGGGAGAAGGGGATGAAAGGGTACAGCAAGCTGCGGCGGCTTGAGTTGCTGGACGCGGTGGAGACGGCGCTTTACGAGGACGATCGATGACGAGAACTCTCTTTGCGGAGTAGAGATACGTTAGGACTGGTTTTAGTATAGTCAGCCAGTTCGTTACGCCCGATACACTCACGAGACCGACACTACTACGTCCTACCATCCTCACTACAGTCAGCCGGTTATTACCGAGATGAACTCGCGAGACCGACACTAATACATCCGCCGTCACTAGTACGAGTAAAATAATCAGCCAGTTCATACCAAGATGAACTCGCGAGACCGACACTAATACACACTACCATCCTGCCTACAATCTTCACTACCATCCTGCCTACCGTCCTCCATACCGTCCCTCACTGCCGTCCCTCCCGCGCCCAGCCTTCCCAGTCCCCGATGTCCCACTTCACGAACCCTTTGTCCGCGCCGGCGGCTATTAGCCGGTTGTTACACGACGAAACCGAGCTCATGCCGAGCACGAATTTCGGTCGCTCCAGCAATCCCGCCAGCACCGCTTCGTTGACCTGCTGCAACACCGCCAAGCCCGTGACCGGGGGCAGGTAGAAGTCGAGCAACAAAACGTCGATCCGGCCGAACCCACGCATCACCTCAACCGCGTTTTCCGAACTCCACCGTTGTTCGTGATGCCCCATCCGGACCTCCGCGGTTTTAAGCATCTCCGCGATATCGTACGAATCTTCAAACGAAAGAACCCGGTACGAACTCGCGTCGTGGCTTGGCCCGGCCGCAGAGACAGACACAGAGACCCTCCCGTGGGTCATCGCGCGCGTGCGAAGCGAGGGACACACCCGCGCGCGAGGCAAAAGCGAGGACAGTACACACAGGCTGGTGGCCATCGCGCGTGAGAAAGTGAATGACATCGAACCTGACAACTTGCAGAAGGAGGCATCGCGAAATTGAAAAATAATGAATCAATCGACGCGCACGGCTACGTGCGCATCCAGCTAGGTCCTACACGCATCATCACGTTTTTTTACTCGGCGAGCCCAATGGCACGGGCCCTGCCATCGGGTCTGAGACGAGCAACCCTCCTGCGTGGGTGTCACCCCGTGCCTCACCCTCCGCCGAGTCCGAGTCAGAACGCTCGTTTCGATTTCGACCACCCCCGCGCTCCGCCATCTCCAACATCCCCAAATTCGTGTCCTCGTCGCTGTCGTAGTAGCAGTCGAAATCGGAATCGTCCTCATCGAAATCCATATTGTCCCCACTGTTATCACGTCGCTTCATATTCCGCGTAAACAACCCCCACAGGTTCCACAAGTTCTTCGGTTTCACAACCGCGCTTCGGCCCCGTCCCCGTCCCCGTCCCGAACCGCCCGCCGCCGCTCGGGGCGTGTCCACCTTTTCCCCGAGCGCGTCGTTCGCGAGTTTCGCGATCCTCGCGGTGACTAGGCCGGTCATGATTAAGCCAAAGGCGTAGAAGGCTATTTCCAGTTTGCTAGTACCGCCACCGCCACTACCGCCCGCGGCTCGCCTGCCCGTGTCTCCAAGATAGACATACAAAGTGGAGGCTGGCAGAATGCCCACCGCGCTGGCCAACAGGTAGGGCGCGAAATCAACTGCGGTTAGCCCAAACGCGAAGCTCATGGCGACGTACGGCGAGAGCGGCGACAGGCGCGTTAACAAAACGATCTGCGCGCCGTCGCGCATCACCGCCTGGTCCAGGGCTGCGAATTTCGAGGAACTGCGGCTGGTAACACCAATGGACGAGTCATTCGAAAGGAAGATCTTCTCCACAATCGGCCGCGCGGCGTACCGCGCTATTATGAAACTAACGCCCGCGCCCACCGCGCACGACGTGCCCACCAACGCCACGCCGAGCGGCGTGCCGTAAATAACCCCCGCCGCGATTGACGTGGCGCTCGCTGCCCCAGGCACGACGGCAAAGCTCGCGACGAACACGTTGAACGCCCAGAACGTGAACGGGTCTGATTTTGGAGTTGAGAGACGGGTGAGTTACGTTTGTGAAAGAGAAGTGCCATTCTTTACCGAAATTTTCGCAACGGGAGGATCCTCCGAGAGACGTCGGTAACATGAGAGATGGGTTCATCCGGCGTGGGTTTTGGGGAACCCCAAAACAATCCAGGTACGTACCGCTTATTTTCGGCAGCACGTCCTCCACGAACCGCATCTTCGCCGAGGCGTACAGCACGCCTACCCCCGTGCCTACCACGAGAACGACCAGCGAAATTCCCCGGCACCACATCGCGGTGGACAACGACCTTTGTTCCGTCGCACTTCGCGTGCGAACTGGGGCGTTGACCGACGCGTCCCTCCATGACCCGCCCGCCCCCGAGCGCCGCGTCGCCTCCCCGGACGTCATGCCGACGCTCCGGACAACGCGCTAGACCGACCCAAGACGCGCGACACGCGATGTAAAGCCCGCGGCCTCAGAAACTCTTTTATAACCGGCGAAGCAGACATTTTGTCAAAAAGGCACCTTGCATTGCAATGCGGCGCGCGGCGAAAGAGCTCATCATAATCTACACGAGGAGCATCCATAATTGTTTGTTGTTACAAACACTACGGCGAAAGAGCTCATCATAATCTACACGAGGAGCATCCATAATTGTTTGTTGTTACAAACACTATCTAACTATCCGCATCATCATCATCATCATCAATATCCGCATGCTCTATTCTATCAGGTACAAGTCCAAGCACGCCTCCTCGAAAAAAGAGTTCCTTTCACATCACGTCTCGATTTAGTTTCCCCAGTCCAAGTTCGCGCCGCGCTGTCCTCCGCGCATCGCCGGGCGATGATCTTCGGAGAGGTTCCCCGTGTCTCTCGCGCGCATGCACACACCTCGCCACGCTTCCTTTAAGGCCTCGGAGTCAACGAAGTCGTTTCCGGTGACGGCGTCGTACACGCGTACGGTGGTATCGACGCACCCCACGACTAACCGTGAGTGGTCGAATGCTACTGCCAAAGCGCCCACCCCGGTGCTGATTGAGGGCGGTTGCGTTTGGGTAAAGTGATTGTCGTCGTCGTCCCCTCCCGAAAGCGTACCGCCGAGAGACAACCCTCGATCAAACGGCAAGCGAGCCCACCGCACGGCCCCGTCGTCGCCCCCTGACACCACCCTGCGTACGTTTGTGTCGATAGCAACAGAGTTGACGCAGTCGTCGTGCCACCGCTTTGTTTCGCTTTTTAAACAAAGCGGTACGCCGGGGTTCCGCACGTCACGCACGTGCACCGTGCCGCGCGCGCTCCCGAAGCAAAACAAGCCGCCGTTTGAAGTCGCCACGCACTTCGCCGCGCCCGATCGCCGGACGTTCCGTTGAGGCAGTTTCGAAAGTTCTTCATTGCCATTACTTTTACTTTCACGGGTACGTGCCTGTGATTCATCGTGCACGTGACCCATTTGTTCGGTATCCGCGGTACCCAAAAAGGTATCCCCCACCACCCGCGTGCTCGCCGCTTCGCAAACCGGCTTTTGCGACGACGTCCTCGTGTCGAACCTGCGCACGATCCCGTCGTCGCACGCGACGTACACTAAATTTGCATCAAACGAATCGCCTCCCCAAGCCACCCCGTACACCGATATTCCAGGGAGGTCGAACCGTTCCGTCGCCGCGCCGAACCGGGACACGTCGTACACGTGCACGCCCGCGCCCGCGATGTCGCCGGAACACGCGGCGCGTGTAGCGCCGGCGCCGTTGTTGATATCGAAAAACTGAGAATGAGGCAACCCGGTGGCCGGCGAGGTGAGCTCTTTTTGGGAGACGCAAGGGACTTGGTAAGGGCGTGCATTGGCGTTGGCGTTGTCGTCATCGTCACGGTGATCAATCTCCTCCCACGGCATAACTGGAGCGTTCCGTAAATCCCATAGCCGCATCTCGCCGCGCACGTCGCCGCTGAAAATCGTGCGCGGCGTACTCGCGGCGTCGGCGCCGTCGCCGAGCAACTTGCAACACGTGACGATTTCGTCGTGCCCGAAACACCTCGCCAGCACCTTTTCCCAGCCCCGGTTGGAGTGCGCTCTGTATTTCTTACCACCACGACCTGTGCCCTCGCTGTTCTCGTTTGTTTCCCAGTCCTCGTTTGTTTCCCAGTCCGTTGGGTTTCCCGAATCGCCCTCCTTTGCCGGCCGCGCCGTTCGCGGCGGCAAACCCACCACCGCCAGCGTCGTGTCCTTCGACCCGCTGACGAACAAATCTCCCATCATCGCCACGCACTGCGTGTACTCCGAGTGCGCTCTGTGGTTTTTCATTTCGAACCTTCCCCGGCGCCACCCTTGGTCCACGGCGGTGCCTCGCATAAACGCGGCGCGCCAGGTTTCGTTTCTTCCTCGTCGTGGAGGCCACCGATTGTGTCGCCGCTGCACGATTCCCCACAGCGCGTCGTCGCACAGGGCGAGGTCTTTGAACCGTCTTGAGACGCACATCGTGCTGGCGAGCTCGTAGTCGCCCATCTCGCGAAGCACAAACGATGCGATGCTATCGGGAAGGGCTTCTAAAAGGAACAGGGTGGGAAGTTCGTCGGCGGCGGCGGTCGCGGCGCGGCGGCGACGCGACGTCGCCAAAGAAACCGCGTTCGCGTTCGATATCTCGCGAGCAGAAGAAGCATCCACAGCATCCGCCGCGTATCGCCGTTCAGTGTCTCGTGCCGCTTCACGTGCCACGAATCGTGCGCTTTCCAACTCCAGCTCCCTTTTATCGATCCTCGCCTCCATCGCGGCCTTGCGCGCCGCCTCAAGCGCGCCCGCTGTCGCTTCGAAACGCACCTCGATTGCCATCTGAGAGGCGATCAATGAATCCTCCTCGGACACGTCCCTAGAGTCCTTCGCGAGTTTATCAAGGCGCTCCGCCAGGGAAACAGGCGGCGGGCCTTGGTACGTGTACGCCGGGTTGCGCACGCACCAGCTAAAGGAGGAGAGTGGGAGATGTCAGAGGCGCAAACGTCAAAGTGGCAAATGGACGTGGGCACCGCGTTCGCGCCCGGCAGATTCGGTCCACGAATTGTCGCAACAAGCACGTACTCTTTCTGGTGGTACCGCAGCTGCCGACACAGCTCCTCGAACTCGTCACACAAGTGCTGCATGCGCGCATCCTCGTCGTCGGACGCCATCGCGCGCGCGATGACGTCGAGTCGCGCGGCCGCGACTGATAACCATTGATGAGACGAGATAAGCACACGAGTTTTGGAACGACGAGCCATAATAAAATACGCCAAGAAACAAAAATAAGATCTTGCAAACTATTGGCTACCGATCCGTCATTCCGTCCACGCTCCGTTGCCACACCCCTGTGCGCGCTTTTATTCCGCGCGGGGCCCGCACGGGCGGGCTGACTCTCGGAACGGCGATCGCCGCGCCGGTCAAACACAATGCCGCGTGTTCGTCGGTCACGATTTTTTTGAGAAGCATCCTATTTTTCTCCAACTTCAACTCACCCCCACCCATCAAACTTCGCTTACTGAAACAAGTCGATGTAGTACGACAAGCTTTGTCCTTGGTAGTTCAAGAACTCGTTGTTGGTTTCCTCGAACGACCCTAGGGTTTGCGTGGCGAAGTACACCCCCGCCAAGATTGCGCACGCCAGGATCACGCCCGGTATGCCGCCAAGACCAACCTTGGCGTATTTGTCCGAGGTCGGGGATTCGGTGTACAGCATCTTGGGCTCGATGGCGAAGATGTTGCCGTTGCCACTGTTGTCCTTGCCGATGAACCCGGTGGTGCGGTCGATGGTTTCCTTGGCGTAGGTTACCATGGAAACGCCACGGCGCGCAGGGGCGGTTGGCCTGTTGGGAGGAGGAGGGAGAGGGACGAGGTCAGAGCGATTGTCACGAAAAGTCGGGTCCAATGGCCGCGGATAAAGACGCGGGGACGCACCTGGGCGCGAGCGCCTTGACCGTGCGCCTCGCGCTGAGATTGCGCGCGCAAACCTTGGGCGCGGCGAGGGTGTTGGAACAAGAAATGGCCTGCATGGTATTGTGCTGGCGAGTGTGCGGGGAGGGGCGGGGAGGGGCGGGCAGACCAAGGCAAAGTTTCGGGAGACGACGTGGCGCAAAACGGACGGTGGAGTGCGATTGGACGGTGGTCAGAATAAAAAACTCAATAAAAAAAACATCGTTCGGGCTCTGCGGTCGCCTGGTTCGGACGGGAGTTTTTTCGCGGTGGGAGAGCAGTCCGGAGGAAGAGTCCGGAGGAGGAAGGGAAAGAGCAGAAGGATGAGGAGGAGAAAGAGGAAGAGGAAGAGGAGATGAGGATACAGACGGCTCTTTTGTGTTAACCTCAATTCGATGAAAATTGCGTTTTCTCATTCGCACTCTCCTTTGATCGTCTCCTTACAAAAGCCGCGGACTGACTGATTACCAGCCGCCGCCGCCGCCGCTCTGCTTGGATGACACCTTGGTGTCCAAACCGGTTCGGCCTTCGCCCGACCCGGGGACGGTGCCGGCGACGTACCCGCCGTTCTGGCCGATGAGCGGCGCTTTCGGCGACGCGACGCCGTCGATCACGTGGATCACGCCGTTGTCGGCTTCGATGTCCATTTGCTTAATGAACCCGCCGTCCACGCGGCCTGAGAGGCCTTGCGTGCCCTGGGGGGGCGCGCCGACTTCGACTTGGCCGGGGGTGGTTTTGCTGTCGATGGCGATCTTGGTGCCCTCCAAGGTCATGATAAGAGGGTAGTTCGTGATGTGCTTGCTCGCGATCTTGCCCTTGATGCAGTGGAACTTCAGCACATCAACGGTGCTGTGCGTGCCATCCGGGTTGGTGAACGCGCCCATGGCTTCGTTGGTGGGGGCGAAGATCGTGAAGGTTCCGCCGTTGATCTCGCCGGTAAGGCCGTTCTTCTCCACCGCATCCGCGAACGCGGTGAGCCCGGACGATCGGCAGGTGTCCATAAGGTTCGCCGCGCGGATCACTTGCGCGCCTCGCACCGGCTTGGGCGCGGACCGGCCGCGCACGGACTTGAAGCTCGCGCACGAGGCGATGGACTGGGTGAAGGCAAAGGTGGACATGGTGGAGGTGGGGGTGTGCGGAGGAGTGAGAGCAGTAGGCGGGCGACGGCCGCAACGTTATCCGAAATCGGGGTGACAATTGCGTTCATCGTGATTGCTGATTGGTCCACTCGTCAAAAATTGTCAAGAGCCGCCCTTTGACACTCGTTTTCCGGCGCCAGATTGGGTGTCCAGTCAGCACTGCAGAGCGGGGGGTTTACGCTTTTCACGGTCTAAACGACGAGTCAATGAACCGCGTGTGCCACAAATGAGCCAAGTCTCATCCATTCTACCACTCATCCTTCTCCCGCCTACTCCTTCGACTCGGGTGCCTTCGTCTCGGCCACGTCTCCCCCCCCCGATTCATCTGAAAGCCTCGGGGTAGTAGTACCCTGCACCACCGGACCACTCCCCGCCGGACTACCCGAACCTCCACCGCCGCCCACGCGGAACGTCAAGGACCGGCGGCGCAGCACGCGCGTCACGTTCGCGCAGGCGGATGATGATGATGTCGTTTCGCTCAACACAGATTCTTCCGACTGCGTCGCGCGCGATTTTTCACTCGTGGTCGAGAAAACGTCCTCGTCTCTGGGTTCATGAGCAACCTCGGGCTCGGCAACAACCTCTTGCGGGGTTTCGCGAATTAATCCATCCCGGGTTTCAGTCGTCGCGACACCCGATGGCTTTGGGAATTCTTTGTCGCCCGTCTCCACGTCCTTGTCCGATTTCCTCACCGCCTCGCCGTCTGTTTTCCGTACGTCTCTCCCGCCACCTCTCACCTCGCGTTGCCTTTTCAACTCACTCACCGCTCCCGCCAGCGCGGCGAACTGCTTCGCCATCACGCCCTGCAGCGCCCCGATTGTGCGTTGCGACGACAACAGATCGTCACCCAGTTTCCCGACGCGCGCTTCCAACACCGCCGCCTCCGAGTCCCGCGCCTCTGTAAGCGCCTGCACTTTCCGCAGCGCCGGCGACAGCTCCCTGCGTACTAACCGCACACGCGTGGCAACTTTCGACAAATCTCGTGCGTTGCGGCTGTTGGACAGCGACACCCTGTCGTGAGCGCTTTCCAGACGGCGCACGCGCGCGAGCACGGTTTCGGAAGGGCTTCCGCTGCTTCTTCGCGACGACTCGTTTTCGTACGACGAGTCCCGGTTTTCATCGGCACCGCTGTCGGTTCGTCGAAGCGCCGCGCCGAGCACCACCGCGGCGAGAAGCGCTAGGTCGCCGATCCACCCAGAACTAGGCACCGCGAAAAGCGCCGGGTTCGAAAGCGCGGACGCGACCGCGACGGATGGGTAGTAGTCGTGTCCGGACCCGGATACCTCCGCAGTTGCCGCGGCGGTGAGTGCCGCGCGCGCTGCTTGCTGCCGCGACGTAAGGTCCGCGCGTTCCGCCGCTCTTAACGTGGTTACCCCCACCGCGGTGACCAACGCGAAAACCTCAGCACCCTCGGCGAGGGCTTTTCCTTGACCTTTGTTAATAAGGCCTCTTTTCTTTTTTCGGCGGTCGGAGCTTCTTTCGCGTCGCCCCGCCGACGTCTCACGGTCACCGTCCTTGTCACCCCGCTTCGCGCGTTCCACCTCTGCTCGCGAAGGTCGGCCGTACCACGACGCCCCGGGCTCCACGGCCGGCCGTGGGTTTCGAGAGGGCCGCCGCGGGTCCGCGGCTGTGCGCGCGGGTGACAAAACCGGGTCGTCCTCGTCCAACGACGACACGTGCTCGTCCCGTACCGCGCCCGCGGATGTGGTGGACGCGGACGCGCGGCGAAAAGATGACATCCATCGGGCGTGGCCAAAACGTTTTTCGCGCATTCGCACACCCGCCACCCCTTCGCTCGCCGCGGGTCGGCGCGACCGGAATCGGCCACGACACACAGACACGGCCCACGAAGACACGGGCGCGGCGACCGCGAGCGACATCGCAGCGGCGACCACCACCGGGCGCCCCGAGGTGATTGCGATGTCAAATCTGCTGCGAACAAAAAGCCGCATTTTTTACTCCATTTTTCTTTTTTTGGGACATGGGTTTGCATGCAAATCAAACGCGCGCTCCCTCTACTCGCTAACTCTACACGTGCGCGTCGCGTACTTTATTTCGTCACACCGCGCCAGCATCCCTAAGAAGCTGAACAATTGCCGCGTGGCCGCCTTGAGCGACGTTAAAAACAGTTGTCATTGATACGGACAGCGGCGTCCAGCCGTTATTCTCCGCCGCGTTGACGTCCGCGCCCGACTCGATCAGCGCCCGCACCATCGCCTCGTGGCCGTTTTGAGCGGCGATGTACAGCGGCGGCGTGCCGTCATCCACCGCCTGGTTGACGACTGCGCCCGACTCGAGCAGCGCCCGCATCACCGCCTCGTGGCCCACTTGAGCGGCGATGTACAGCGGCGTCACGCCGTCATCCATCGCCTTGTTGACATCTGCGCCCGCATCGATCAGCGCTCGCACTATCGTCTCGTGGCCGAATTGAGCGGCGATGTACAGCGGCATCACGCCGTCATCCTGTGCCTGGTTGACGTGCGCACCCAACTCGGTCAACGCTCGCACCACCGTCTCGTGGCTGTTTTGTGCTCCGACGAACAGCGGCGTCACGCCGTCATCCGCTGCCTTGTTGACGTCCGCGCCCGCTTCAATCAGCGCTCGCACCACTGTCTCGTGGCCCTTTTTAGCGGCGATGTACAGCGGCGTAGCACCGTCATCCTTTGCCTTTTTGACGCCCACACCCGCCTCGATCAGCGCCCGTATCTCCGCCTCGTGGCCCACTTGAGCGGCGATGTACATCGGCGTCGCGCCGTCATCCTTTGCCTGGTTGACATCTGCGCCCAACTCGAACAGCGCCCGCACCACCGCCTCGTGGCCCTTTTGAGTGGCAACGAACAGTGACGTCGCGTCGTCATCCGCTGCCCTATTGACGTTCGCGCCCGCCTCGATCAGCGCCCGCACCACCGCCTCGTGGCCCACTTAAGCGGCGATGTACAGCGGCGTCAAGCCGTCATTTCTTGCCTTGTTGACGTCCGCGCCCAACTCGATCAGCGCCCGCACCACTGGCTCGTGGCCGAATTGAGCGGCGATGATGGTCAGCTTTGTCTCGTCCCACGGGCATCCGTTCTCGCGCGCCCACTGCAGTACCTCGGGATGCCCGCCCTCCGCTGCAGACAAGCACGTCTTCTTGTCCCACGGGCAGCCGTTTTCGCGTGCCCATTGCAGTAGATCAAGATTCCCGCCCAACGCCGCGTAACAGCACGTCTTCTCGTCCCACGGACAGCCGTTCTTGCGCCCACTGCAGCACCTCACGGTGCCCGCTCTTCGCCGCCCACGCGCACGTCTTCCAGTCCCACGGGCAGCCGTTCGGATGCGCCCACTGCATCATCTCGAGGTGACCGTAATGCGCCGCACACGCGCATGTCCACTCGTCCCACGGGCAGCCTTCCGCGCGCAACACCTTCAACTCTTCGAGCTGTCCGCTCCTCGCCGCTGCCGCACAAAGGAGTTCTTTACGCGACAGGCGACCTCCCCGTTGCAGGCGCTGCACCGCGCTTAAACATCCGAGCTCCACGGCACGCATTTCATCAAGCTCCTCAAACCGACGCCCCGTTTCTGCCACCGCTTTGCGCATCGCGCGGCTCACCGCTGGCAGCCGGGCGAGATCTGCGGGGTCGTCGAAATGCTCAGATCTGAGAACGTGCGTGATGACGATGTCGTTGAGAAGGCCGGGGATAGCCTCGCCCGCGTTAGCCGTGTTGGCCGCGTTAGCATTGCGGCGCGCGCTCTTTTGCTTTCGCGCGCGAGCTTTCTTACCGGACATCGCGTTGGAAGAGTGGGTGGTTTTGTGTGCGCGTCGTGGTTTGTGCGTCGTGGCTTCCGAGAAAAGCGTTACTTCAACAAAAGGCCGGATTTCTTTGAAAAAGGAGAGCGAAAAGTGTAATCGACTTTATAAGTTATTCAACACGCGCCGCGCCTACGCTAACACAAGTAGGTCATCCTCTCCGGCTCTTAATTCATGGCCACGGTATATTTAGTCACACCTCAATCATCTTCCTCCGCCATGCGCCGCAACCGCGCGACTTCTTCGCGCAGGGATAAAGTCTCAGCGTCAACCGCGTCTTGGTACGTAACGGAAGACGACGGGCCGAGCTGGTTTTGTTGCGGCGGTTGTTGCGGCGGTTGCGGCGGTGGCTGTTGCTGCTCGTTGTGCCACGCGCCATTGCTTTGCGAGTTGTTATACGCGGCGTCGAAGGCGTCGCTCGGCGCGCCGTACCGGTCATCCCAGCTCCCCTGTACCTTGCCCCCGCGCGTGGACCTCGTGGTGTTGATCGTGCGTACCTCCGTTTCCGTTTGCCACTCATCGGTCTTTTGTTGCGCGCGGTCACCCTCCTGTCTCCTTTTTAACAACGCCTCCGCGTCTGCACAACGCGTGCGCGCGGCCCGGGCCATCTCCTCCGCCGCCACCGCCCTCGCGTTCGCCGCGCTCACCTCGATTTCGCGCTGCCGCGCGGACGCCTCCGCGGCTTCCCGCGCGAGTTTCGCTTCAAGCCGCGCGGCGACGGCGGTGGGCGAAACCGCTTGGCCGTTTGCCCCGACGCCTTGCACGTCAAGCGTCGCCGCCGCTTTCACCGCGATTCCCGCCTCAACGCGCGACGCAGCGAGGTCCTTCTTTATATCCGCCAGAAGCGCGGCGCGCGCGCGTACCCTCGACACGACGTCGGCGAACTGCACTGATTCGTTCGCTCGCGCATCCGGCGGCGGCGGCGACGCGTACCGATTCGGCATCGTCACCACGTTGTTGTTCTGGCTTCCCACGATTCTCCTGACTAGCGCGTGCACGCCCACCACTGCGACGAGGGAGGCGTCCGCGAAGCTCCCGATTCGCCCCAGGGACAGCGCGCTTGGCGACGGAACGTGCGGAACGGTCGTGGAAACGGCTTTGGTGAAACGCACGTTCGATTTCGCGCTCGCCGCGCCCGCGCCGCCGCTCGCGTTCGGTCCGCCGGTCCTTTGTAGCAGCCGTTCTTTTCCACGCAGCGTGAGCTGCGCCACCTTCACACCCCCCGCGGTGAGCAAACAGAGCATTTCCGCGGTTTCCGTGAACCGCACCACGGATGCGGCGAGCTCGGGTTTTCGTGCGAAAAACGCGCGCCGGCGCTGCTCGGCGGATTCTTTCGGTTTTTTCGGTTCTTTTTTTTTCTTGTCCTCGTCATCCTCGCCGGTTGTTTTTTTCGGTCCTGGCGCTCCCGGGTCATCCCCAGCGTTGCCTCCCGAAGATCCTTTGCTCGTCCCCGGGTCGTCGTCCGTGACGTCGTCGTCGGAGCCGTCGGCGCCGTCGCTCGCGCCGCCCTCGGCATCGTCCCCAGCGCCCTTTCCACCCTCGGGCCCGTCCTTCGCCGCCTGCGCGCGCGCCACCGCACGGGTGGCGTTCCGGTTCACGCGAAAAGGAATCGCGTTGGACGCGACTTCGCTGGAAAGCCGAAAAGCCTCCAACGGGAAGCTCGCAAAGTGAAACCCGGACGCGGAGGCGTGCGCGGGGTTGGTGGAGGGTGACGCGGGGGCTTCGTCGCGCAGCGCGCGCGCGAGCGTGCGCTGGCCTCGAGCCACGTTCTTGGAGAACTTGGCGGAGTCGTCGTCGCCGGCGGGGGCCCCGGCGGAGGACGCGCCGGATAACGCGGCGGTGGGTGGGGTGCAATTTCGGCCGCGTTCCGGAAGATGGGACGTCCCGGGTGCGGGGGGCGCGGGGCGGTTCCATCGTCGGCCGGACGCGGCGCGGTTTCGGTGGGGGGGGACGCGGCGACGGCCGGTGGCCGGCGCCGCGCCGAGCGCGGAAGTAGAAGCGGAGGCGCTCATCTCTGAGCGCCCGTAGGTCGGGACTCGGGCTATATCCGTAACCCTCCGAGAAAGTAGCCGTTTTTGCACTCGTTTTTGCGAAACTTGGGAACGATGTCGGACGTGCCGAAGCGCCTCAACAGCTCGAGGTTCCCTCTCGAGCCTTCGAGGGCGACACAAGTCGCGCGCTTCCGCTTGGCGCGCGAGAAAAGGATACGCGCGTTGAGCCTTCGACGGATGCGCGTCTGAACGGAGAGCAGGCACCACACGCACACGGAGCAGCGGAGGGTCCAACGAATCAAAGCCTTTTCGGAACCGCCGTCGTAGTTTCGTAGCAATGGCATCCGCATCGTCACCCCCGGGGTCGCGTTCCTTCGAGGGCCTGCGCGTCCGCGACAAGCAGGGCGCGGACACCACGCACACCACCGTATTGGTTTCACGCAAGGGCGTGAAACTTGTGGGCGCGAAAGGCGTGTTAGGGAACTTCCCGTTCCAAGCCATCACGAGCTGGTCGCACGCCTCGGACGACGCGCTTTCGTTGGTGGTGACCGTGGGGGACGCGCGACGAGAGGTGATCTTAGCGGGACCGAATCACGTGGTCACGCAGGTGCTCGACGCAATCGACAGCACGGTGAACGAGATTCTGGCGGAAATGCGTGAGCCGTCGGCTGGGAACGGAGACGTGATGACCCCGCAAAGACCGCAGTCGCCCGAGGAACAAACACAAAACCCAAAACTTGTGCTGATGAACAACCCAAACGAAAACGACCTCGCGGCGTCGCAATCAAAAACGGACGCCACGATCGCCGAAGCGAATCGCGCTGCTGAACGAGCCGCGGAACGCGCTGCGGAGCGTGCGGAGCACACAGCGCGCGCGCTCGCCGCACGCGAGCGCGCCATTTGCGCGAGGGAACGCGTCGTCGCGGAAGCGGAGGTGGCGAACGTGCTGCGTGACTCCCCGGGGAGCTCGCGAAACGGATCACCACCAAACGCAAACGACGAAAAGCTCGCCACCGCGACCACTCGCGCGCGCGACGCCACGAAGGACGCCGAAGCCGCGCGAGGTGAAGCTGCCTCTGCGAAAGCGTCTGCATCCGCCGCGGAGACCCGAGCGAAAGTTGCGGAGAACAAAGCCGAGCTTGCGGAGGCACGCGCGGTCGCGGCGGAGGCACGCGCGGTCGCGGCGGAGGCGCGGGCGCGACGTGACACGTCGTCGGGTGACACCGTCGTTTCGGCTGACCTTGGAGACCAGAGCTCGGGTTATGCGACTGACCTAGAACGCAGTTTGGGAACCATCGAACATCTTCAGTTGGAGGTCGCGGCGGCACGAGGGGAAGCGGAGGAAGCGCGAGCCGCTGCTTCCGAGACGCGCGAAAACTTGAGCGCGCTTTCCGCTGAGCTGGAGTTTGCGAAAAAACAAGCCCTCGACGCGACCGCCGCGGCTTCCCACCGAATCGAAACCGTGGAACTTTCTTTTGTCACGGAAAGGCAGAGGTTCGAACAACGGCTCGCGTCTGCTAACGAAGCCGCCAGGCAGGTCGGGTTGGAAAAAGGAAACGAGATGGTAACGCTGGAAAGAGTTCGTCGCGAGTTGGAGGTTTCGGTGCAATCGGTGGCGGTTTTGGAAACGCGCGCGCGAGAACTCGGCGAGCGGGAGGACCGGCTCCGGGCCGAGTTAACAGCTGCCGTCGCCGCGGCTGCGAGCGCGAAAGATGAAGCGGATGCCGCGTTCGATGACGCCCACGACGCGCGGGCTGAGCTCGAGCAACTAAGGAACGCCGCGGACGACGTCGGCGAGCGCCTGGACCAACACGCTCGGGAAAGCGAACTCGAGGCCGCCGCGTTGACCGCGGAGCGCGATCGGTTAGTCGACGCGCTGCGCGCGTCAACAGCCCATCTGGAGAATGCGGAACGACGCGCCGCCGACGCGGACGCGCGCGCGTCAGCGGCCGATGGCGCGCGAGAAAGCGTCGCCGCGGGTGCCAAGCGGTCCGCGAAACTCGCCGAACGCGAGCTCGAAGCCGCGCGCCAAGCGCTGCGCGCGGCGAATACGAAGCGCGCAGACGCGGTTCGTTCGGCGGAACAGGCGCGCGACGTCGCCAAAGGGCTTCGCATCGAGCTGGAAGAGTCAAGGGCGGCGCGGGATGCTTTCTGCGCTGAGGCACGGGAGGCGCTTGCGCAGAGAGACGAAGCGGAGCGGAGGGCGATTGACGCGGTTTCAGGGAAGAGGCAGGTGGACGAGATGATGGCGGCGGCGGAGGAGGCGCTTGTTCGAGCAAACGCCGCGGAGCGCGACGCCGCGGCTGAAGTCGCGTCGCTGAGGAAAGAGTCTGAAGCGTTGGCGCGACGCGTGGAGCGCCAACGGGAACAGGAACACACGTCCCGGCGACGACAGGAAGTGGACGAAGTCGTTGAACGTTTAGGTCTCGCGGAACGCGAGGTCATAGCGCAAACCTCACGCAGCGCGTTGACGATGGAAGGGTTGGAACGGAGCGTCGCCGAACTGGCGCGCGGCGTGCGGAACGGCGACGCGCGGAATTCGGCGGTACCTGCGAGCAGTCACACACCCAAACAGCGCATGCTTGCTGGTGCCAAAGGCGACGAAAACACCGACCCGGTGGTTGTTGTTGACGGGTTCCCAACCCTAACGCAGCCCGCGACCGGTCGGTACACGCCTTGGTTCCCGGAAGTCGACGCGGCGACGGTTTCGGCGCGACGCGAAGAAACGGTCGCGAAATCGCCCACTTCCGCCGGCGAAAACTCTCCCGGTTCCGTCACGGCCGCCAAGCGAAATTCCGTCATCGCCGACACCGCGCTGGAAGCTGGTGCTGCCCTCGCAGCAGCGCGGTCCGTGCGAGACAGTCGCGAGCGCGGGCACTCGGAAAGGTCGGTTTCGGGGTCCGGGCGCCAAATCTCCGTCGTCGCACGGCGCGACGCCGCGGTGGATACGCGCGACGAGTTTGCGTTGACAGCGAACGCGCGTTTGGAACGGTCAAGGGAAGAAGCACGCGCTTCCCTGCGTGACCTGAGGGCCTCGCAAAACACGCAGCCTGGGGATTGGCAGGTTCGCCTGGACGAAATCGAACAGGAGAACGAACGCACGCGGTTGAGGTTGGACCGCGCGCGCCAAGAAAGGGCGGCGGAACATACGCCGGAGGAGCCGCAACCGCGGGACGTCTCGCCGCCGCAACCGTGGCGATGATTAGTGCGGTTTTTTTATGTGAAGTCCCCCTTGGGATCAAAAACACTACCCCACTGTCCTAATCTCGCTCTTACAACACCCGACACACTGGTTCAGTCACCTCCGTCCTCGTCGCCGATGCCGAAGTAGCCGCGAATAGTGAACGGCTCTTGCTTGATCTCGGGCTCGAGCTTGATCTCAGGTTCAAGCTTGATCTCCGGTGAACTCTCCGGCTCGCGTTTGACCCGCTTCGCACGCGGCGGAGCCGCGCGTGCCGTTTTGCACGCCGTGCATTTGTCCTTCCGCTTGCCGTGAGGGCAGGGGTTGCACGCCGCGCAGCTGCTTTTCCGCTTGCCGTGAGGGCAGGGGTTGCACGTCGCGCAGGAGCGTTTTCGCTTGCCGTGGGGGCAGGGAGTGCACACAGTGCAGTCTTGTTTCACCTTCCCGTGCGGGCAGGGGTTGCAGTCCACGCACTTAATTTTCAGCTTCCCGTGAGCACAGGGGTTTCACGCCGCACAGCTGTCCTTCCGTTTGCCGTGAGGGCAGGGGTTGCACTTCCCGCAGTCGCTTTTCACCTTCCCGTGAGGGCAGGGGCTGCAGTCCGCGCACTTGTTTTTCAGCCTACCGTGAGGGCAGGGGTTGCAGTCCGCGCAGAAGCGTTTCACCCTGCCGTGAGGGCAGGGGTTGCACGCCGCGCAGCTGCCCTTCACCTTCCCGTGGGGGCAGGGGTTGCACGCCGCGCAGCTGCTTTTCCGCTTGCCGTGAGGGCAGGGGGTACACACTGCGCACTTGCTTTTCTCCCTCCCATGCGAGCATAGCTTCCTTCCCATGATTAGCGTGCGCTCACCACGTCGTGGCTCTCCGCGCGTCTCGTTGTGCCTCGTTGTAAAAGCCACGACTCTAGCTACCTCGCGGAGATTCGAGTTTTCTCGGAACGGCTGACACATACATTAACATTAACATTACTGCCTCCTAACAACGCGTGCAGGTGTTTAACTTCTCAGAACGACAGGGACGACTGAAACGTTTGTTTTATACAATGTGCTACAGTTTATCCATGTTCCTCTCCATTTCGCGTTCTCGTTCCTCGCGCGTCGGCGGTCGCCGCGCTTTCCTGACGGGCGAACGCATTCGCTCGGCGTCGTTTGCGCCGGACGCGAACGCGGCGTCCGCGGCGGCAGCGGCGGCGAGGGTTTCTTCGCGCGCTCGTTCCCTCGCCTCCGCGGCCATAAACATGTTTTCCCGCTCCCTCTCCGCCGCAAGCTCCGCGGCGACCCTTTCTTCCTCCCGCCGCAGCGCGTCCGCCGCTGCGGCTGCGCTTCGCCGCGCGCGTTCTCGAAACGCGTCGCGATAATCGGAAGCCGCCGACGCGCTTCCGCTTGCGTTGTGGGGCCCTACGGACGCCGACGAAGCCTCACCCGGTCGCCACGAACGCGTCGTCCCGTTCCCCGCCGCTTGCGCCGCTTGCGACGAGCTAAATCCCGGCGACCCCTGCCTTCGCGAGGCGTTGAATTCGTCTTGCTTCGCGTACCCCGCCTGGTTTGTGGACGCAAAGGATACCCCGGCCCCGGCTTGCGGAAACACGGACCGCGCGCGCATCTCCGCCATGTTCCCTACAGGCTTGCCCATCTCCCCCCACCGCGCGTGCGCGGCTTGCAGCAGCTTGAACGTCTCTTCGCACCGCGCCGCACTTTGCACGTCGTCTCTGCGCGCGGCGGACCGGTCCGGGTGGTTTTGCGCGAGGGCTTTTTTGTACGCGTTTTCTATTTTCGAATCCGCCATCTCTGCGAGTTCGCTTTGCGTGACCGCCAGCGACCCAAGTTTCAGCAACGCGAACCCCAAACACCCCGCCGCGCAAAGGGCGTGGACCCCACTGTTCTCCAGGAACTCGGAAGCCTCGTTTCGCGCAGAGGCCATTTCCCTCGCCCGTAGCTCCGCCTGCAGAATATCTTTCCGGTGCGCCGCCACGCGCTCCGTCACCAGCCGCTCGCCCCGCGCCTGTTTCTTCGCCGCCTTCGCCGTGTTCCGCTGGCGGTCAATCTCCAATTGTCGCTGTTGTTCGTGCGCCGCGACCGCGGCGGCGCGCGTCGGGGATTCGGGCGCTGACTCGACAACAGTGTCGGGGGCTGGTGTTGTTTCCACGACGGTCTCGGGCTCCTTCTCCTTCTCGGGCTCAACCTCAAACGTCGTTTGGCCGCCCGTCGGCGTCGGCGTTGCTTCGCCCGCGAAACTCGCCGGCGCGGTCTCGAGTTCGTGTTGTTTCGTCTCGTCAACTAGGGTATATAACTGTACGTCGACACCACGCAAAGTTCCGCTCGCGACCTCGACAGGAGGATCACCAACCGAGAAGTACTCCTCGTCCACCTGGTCCTGTACCATAATAACGGGCTCGGTGGTGTCACCCGACGGCTCCGACGGCGTCGGTTCCGCGCACATAGGTTCCGACGCAGTCAAACAGTCCGACGCAGCCACAGAGTCCGACGCAGGCATGCAGTCCGACGCAGGCATAGCCGTCTCCGCCGTCTCGCCGTCTTCCTGAACCGTGCAAACCTCTTCTCCCGAGTCCTCCGGCCAAAACGCATCCTCCATGGACGCGTCCACGTCCATTTCAATCGGCGCGTCGTTAATCGCGTGGTGTGGACCGCGGGCATCGTTTCCGGAGTCGTTCCCATGGGCGTCGTTTCCGCTGTCGTTCACGGACTCTACGCGGCTTGGACTCAAAACAGTCTCATCCTCCTCCTCGGAGTCGTCATCGGGGGGAAGCGGGTCCCGAGTTTGGGAAACCGGACGCGATGCGCGCGCCGCCGCCGCCGCCGCCGCCGCGACAACCGCTTCGGCGCGTTTCATTGTTTGTTCCGCCGACGCCGCCTCAGCGCGCGCGCGCGCGCGCGCCAAATCAATCGACCGCCGCTCGTCATGTGTTCGTCGCGACGAAGCTGACGGCGTTTGCGACGGCGAGTGCGAGTGCGAGTGCGAGTGCGAGTGCGACCCCACCCGCGACGGCGTCGGCGCGGCGTGCGCCGATTGCGTCGCCGGCCCGGCGATGCCATCCTCGACTCCAATTGTCCCCGCATCCGTCGTCGTGAGTCTGGTTCTCGGTGGTGACCGCCTGTCTTTGCTGGTACCCAAACCGACCACCACCCCTGCAACCACGCCCTGCACGATTTTTGCCACCGTCTCTTCCAGGTGTTGTCGCCTCACCCGCGTCTCCATCAGCACGGAGCAGCGGCCCACCCACCCGCCGAAAAGGAAAACAACCACGAGCACACACAACGCGACGGGGCGGGACACGCCGGTACCGGCGGTGGTTTCCGCCGCGCAAAACCCAGCATCCATCATGGCGTCCGGGTCGGACGCCCGGCAGGCGCCCTGACGCGCGATGCCCGTCGCAGCCCCGGGCGGAGACGGCCGTTCGAAGTGCCGAGGACTACGCGTTAACTAACAAGAACATCAATCAAGAAGTGAAGAAAGCGCTTTCTCCGGTTCTCGTTGGGCAAATTCGAAACCGATGCACCCGTCGGTGAACCGGAGGTAATATGCAATCAACCCTGATCGTGACGTTCGCTTGTTGAAGCCAATCCACCGGTCAACACGAAACCAGCCCCTGCTCTGCCAAACCTTTTTCGTTTTCGAATTTGATGGCGCTCGCCGACGCAAAGCCTCACAACTCACCGCGGTTCGGCAAGGTCGAACGCGCACCCCCCGTAAACGCGAAGTCGGCCCACGTTGCCCACACCAACCCGGACGCGATGTCGGGCATGCCCTATGGACTCCAGTCCATGCTCAAGGTTCGTGTCGGTTCCCACGATCGGTTTCCGATCTCGGCGCGCGCTTTTCTTCCACTCCCTCGATCTGCGCTTTGTTTTCGCGCCGACTGACACCGATCGCCCACCTTCAAACCCTCCCAGGATGGCCACAAACACATGTCCGGCCTTGACGAGGCGGTGATCAAAAACGTGGAGGCGTGCAAACAGCTGAGCAAGATCACGAGGACGTCTCTCGGTCCCAACGGTACGGTCCCACACGACGACGGTCGCGGCCAGATCTCCCCCGAAAAACAGACCGTCGCGAACCGAAGGTCAACGCTTTGCGAAAATTCGAAACCCTTCCAATTTTGTCACGAGCATGCAGCGGGACCGCCGGTGTCTAAAGTCGGCAGACGGGTGTGTCTTCCCGACGTCGCTCGTTTCCACCCACCATCTTCCATTCAACTCGTCTCGGGTTCAATCCCTGACCCAACTCACCCCGGAAAAACCTCACCACACATCACAGGCATGAACAAGATGGTCATAAACCACCTGGACCGCCTTTTCGTCACCTCGGACGCCGCCGTGATTGTGCGCGAACTGGAAGTCGCGCACCCCGCGGCGAAGCTGTTAGTGATGGCGGCGCAGGCGCAGGAACAGGAGATCGGGGACGGGACGAACTTGGTGGTACGTGTTGCGCGTTTCCCAAATCCAGACACACTGTTTGCCGGTTGTCCAGAGTAATTACTCACTCTCATTACGAAATACTGACACTTTTCGTTCACAACGCAGGTAACCTTCGGCGGCGAGCTTCTCGGGAACGCGGAGGACTTGATTCGGGATGGGTTGCACCCTAGCGAGATAATCGAGGGGTACGAAAAAGCGTTAGGGAAGGTGTTGGAGTGGCTGGACGAGCTGGTGGTGCCCGGGTCGGAGACGCTGGACATCAAGGACAAGCTGGCGGTGGCAAAACGTTTAAAAGGCACGCTTTCGTCGAAACAGTTTGGGTACGAAGAGATGCTCGCGAAAACGTGCGCGGAGGCGTGCATCGACGTCCTACCGAAAAACCCCGTGAACTTCAACGTGGATAACGTCCGGGTTTCGAAAATCGTGGGCAGCACGATGCACGAAAACACGGTGGTGCAAGGCATGGTGATTCGGAGGGACTGCGAAGGCACTGTTAAAAACGTCCAGGACGCGAAGGTTGCTGTTTTCGGGTGCGCGGTGGACACTTCGGCAACGGAAACCAAAGGCACAGTTTTAATCACCAGCGCCAAGGACCTGGAGAAGTACTCCCTCGGCGAGGAGAAGAAGATGGAGGAGTACGTGAAGATGATCGCGGACAGCGGCGCCAAGGTTGTGGTTTCCGGCCAGAGCTTCGGCGAGATGGCCATGCACTTCATCGAGCGGTACGGCCTGATGGCGATCAAGATGCCTTCCAAGTTCGAGCTCCGGCGGTTTTGCCGGGCGACAAACGCGGTTGGCATTATCAAGCTCGGACGACCGGCGGCGGACGAGCTTGGGTACGTCTCGTCCATCGACGTCAAGGAGATCGGCGGGACCAAGTGCGTGGTCGTGCAGCAGAACGACGCCACCTCCAGGGTAGCCACCGTGGTGCTTCGCGGAAGCACGGAGAACGTGATGGACGACATCGAGCGCGCCGTGGATGACGGCGTGAACGCGTTCAAGGCGCTTACCAAGGACAGCCGGACGCTTCCCGCGGGGGGCGCCACGGAGATTGAACTGGCGCACCGCCTCGCCGCGTTTGGCCGGAAGCAAACCGGGCTTGACCAGTACGCTATTGAAAAGTTCGCGAGGGCGCTGGAGGTTGTGCCTCGAACTTTGGCAGAAAACGCCGGGCTCAACGCCACGGATGTTGTGTACAACCTGTACGCCGCGCATGCGGCTGGTAACATGAACGCGGGGGTGGACGTTTCAGGTAAGATGCCCTGGTGCGACCTCGCGACGGACGAAAACATCGCGGACGTGTTCCTCGTGAAGTGGTGGGCGCTGAAACTGGCGGTGGAAGCGGTTACGACGGTGTTACGGGTGGACCAGATCATCATGGCCAAGCAGGCGGGCGGGGGGAAGGGGGAGGAGTAATTCGGTGAGGTAAAGGACGGGACAGGCGAGGGACGGGGTAAATAGACTGGAGTGTGGGACCAGGCGGGGTATGTGAGGAGACGGAAGTGAAATGCATTTGATGGATTTGATGGCACACTCTAAAATATTTTCGTTAAAACGCATCCTTAACGTTCCAAACACCCGTATTGCCGCGTGACCCACTCCGCGACGAGGGCTGGTTTTGTCGTTCCCTCGATTTCGATTGTGACTTTGGAGGTGGTCTGCGTGCCCGCGGATGGGTTTTTGCTGTCAAGCAGTTCCGCGGCGGTTACTAAAACCGTGGCTCGCACGCGCGCGCCGACTTTGACCGGGCTCAGAAACCGCATTTTGTTGAACCCGCAGTTAATCTCGGAAGTTGCCCAGGCGTGTGTTGGCATTACGTGCTTGCAAAGCACAGGGAGCAACGAGAGCGTCAGAAACCCGTGCGCGATGGGTCCCCCGAACGGCGTGTCCGCACCAGCGCGGTGGATCCACTGGTCGTCCCGCGTGCACTGCGCGAACGCATCCACAAGCGGTTGCTCTACCAGAAACCAATCCCCCGGGCCGAACACATCGCCAGCGCGTCGCGTCCACGCAAGTGGTGACTCCGTGGCGGCAACGGCGTGGTCGGCGTGGTCCTCACCGGAACACGACACCACCTGCCCGGACAAAACCCGCGCGCGACGAAGCGCGCGGTCGGGGTCCGGGGGGGACATGGAGGAGTGAGACAGGGAAGGGAAGCGACCGGGAGGGTATTTCTTTGGGAAGAAACGAGGTGTGCCTACTCGAGTTGACCAATTTTCAGAACTTTTTGAGAAAGAATAAAAACCGTTCACCTTCGTGCCCTAACAATATATATATCCCTTAACAATACAAGTAGTAGCTCACCACGTCCGGCGGGAACACGGCGTTTATTTTCTTCGCATCCCGTAGCGATCGTTCGTCAAGCAACGGCGCCAACTCCCCAATCGCCGCCGACGCGGCGCTCGTTACTTTTTCGCCGCTCTCGCTCTCGCCTTTCCTCGCCGCCGCCGACGCCGACGCGACGTCCTTTTCGTGCGCTCGGCACACGTTCTGTAGCCGCATGAGCCCGCCTGAGGTGACGAACGCGCGCTTGGCGTGAACGTCTTTTCCTAACCGTTCCGCGAACTCGGAGAGGACGTGTTTCAGCACCGGGCCGGGGGTTGTCGGTGAGACCAGGAAATCGATCACGTCCAGACTGCCGCATTTCTTAATAACATGTGTAAGCGCCGTTCTCGCCTTGTCCCTCAAGGTCGGGTGTCTGTCCGCCTGCGCGCCCACGTAGCATCCCAGCAAAACCCGGATCGCACCGTTCTGTGCGAGCAACGACGCGGTATCCTCCCCGTGCCGCGCGCAACACCCAAGCGCCCACGCCGCGGTCGCCGCGACGTCGCCCGTGTCAGCCTTCGCCAGCGTCTGGTGTTGTGCACGAAAAGGGTCAGTCTTGAGTGTACAAGTAGTTTGTATGGGGGATTGAATCGGCAATGACGTGTGCAAATTTGGGAAATGCAGCACGTACCTGTACAATCCGCTGGCCGCCGTCAGCCGTCACGACCCGCAGCGCCAAGCTCGGCTTGTAGTCCGCGATGTACCCCAGCGCGGTCAACGCCGGTACCGACCGTTTCGATCCGGCCTCCATGGACAGGTTCTGCACGAGCGACTCCACCGCTCCGGCGTCGCACACCGCCTGCGCGAGCTCGGGGGTTTTGTTGACAAGCGAAAGCAACAGAAACGTGGCGGCTTCCCTGACTTGAAACGACTCCTCCGGGTACGCGTCGCTTGCGTAGACACACGCCGCCACGGCGTCGCCGGTCACACCGCTGGCCATGACCACAGCCGCGAGGTCGGCACTGTGCGCTGCCATCGTTGACAAGCACGCGAACGCAGCGGCGCGCGCGCGAGCCAGCGTGGGTCCCGTGGCCTCACGCGCGTCGACGCGTGTTGCCGCGTCGCGCGCCAGCCTCACCGCGACGCCGCACGCGTCGCAGTCGCGCACCACCCGTTTCGCGAGCGCTTCGCCGTGCTTGCAGATCGCGTTGAATATTCGGACAATCACGGACCGCGTGCATAGCGAGGTTGTTGGCGAGGAAGTGGCGGCGCACAGGCACTCGAGGATGGAGCTTTTTGAACGGTTTTCGGAACCGTTTTGAGTACCGCTGTGAAGCGCGGCGCCCGGAAGTACTTCGTTTTCCGAGCAGGCGGTTTCCTCCGCCAGGAACCGCTCCGCCGCCCACGGGCTCGCGGCGACCACCGCGACCGCGCACCGCGACGCGGCGTCCATGATTTCCGGGTTCAAACTATCCAGGGCTTTGCGAAGGGGACCTAGCGCGCCCGCGTCGAAAAGCGAACGTACGTGCGACTCCCGCTTCGACGCCAGCGCGGACGCCAACCCGCACCCAGCGACCACCACGTTTCGGTCGTCGTGCGAAAGCGAACTCACGATCTTCGAAAGCGTCTCGGGGGTCGCCAGGACGTCGCCTGCGCGGTCGACTCGCGTCGCGAGCGCGCGCATCGCTGCTAGCGCGCTGACGCGCACGCCAGGAACAGTGTCCTGCACCAACGGCCGGTGCAGCAAAGCCAGGCAGTCGTTGTCCAGCAGCGCCGCGTCCAGGGACGGGTCATCCTTGCGCAACATCTCGTTCAGGCTGGTGACGAACGCGAGCCTCGCGCGCTTGTACGTATCAAGCGCATCACGCGCGTTAGCGTGCGAGGACCCTCCAAGTGGCTTTGACATGGTGCGGGAACACGCGTCACGGGCGTCACGACACCGCGACGCGCGGAGAGGTGCGCGTGTGTTGTGGTGAACGACGACGACCCACTGGCTTGAGAGACTGATTGACTTCGAAAATTTCAAAATGGTCCGGTGCCCACTTTGGAAGTTTCTAACAGAGGTGAAGGTACTTCTGTTCTAACTAATAACTACACATTGAATCTACCCCAGGTTCCCGAGCACCGCGATTGCGAGCGATCTCGGTGTGACGTCCTCCAGCTCGTGTGTATCCCCCGCGGTCCCCTCCCTGGTTAACCGCGCTTTGTGCGCAACCACGGAAACGGCGCAGTGTTTGTGCTCCGGGCGGAGCACGTCGAAGGTGAGGACAATCGCGGCGCCTGTTCTTTTAATCAGGGAAGTTTTCGCCGCTTCCTTTTTCAAGGAAAGGTCTTGAGTCGTGGTCCCTTCACTTTCGTACGGTTGTTTTTCATACCCACCCCCCCCCCGGTGGAACCACCGACGTCTGTACACCTCGTTCACCACCACCACGTCGCCTATCCCGGTGCCCCTAACCTCACCCCCGACGCAAAGCCCGGCGACGCGACGAAGCGGCGAGGTACTTATATCCAAAGCGTCGGTACTCGTACTTCCGGTAGTATTGAAATACTCGCCGTCGCTGCAAACCTCTTCGTCCGCGTCCAGCACCACGTGCACCCGCCACGTCCCGTCCGACGTGCCCCGACGGTAGCGGTACGGAAGGTAGTGACGCGAAGGGCGGGTACTCGTGGTAGTACCCGTGTCATCATCACGCATACCCGCGCCTGTTCGCGCAACCGCGACGTCCGCGCCCGTTACGCCCGCCCGCAACACCCACAGCTTCGCGTTCCACCCGTTCGCCCTCGCCACCGCGCTTGTTGTGGTGCCGAAGTGCCTCGCCGCCGCTGCGTTCCGCAAACGCAACGACCCGTCGCAAAGAGGGAACACCTCGAACCCGTTGGCGAGCAAGGCGGTGGCGGGGCGGCGTAACCGGCGCGGCGCTGTTGTTTTTGTTTTCGACGCCTCGAACTCAACGGAGCCCGGAACACCTGCCACGTCTCCGCGAGTCACCCCCCCGGTTCCTTCCTGTCCGCGCGTATTGGTAGATGTGCTTTGTGTATTTTTCGTCGCCGTACTCGTCACAGAGTCACAGAGTTTGTCGCCGGCGTGTTCCGCGACGAACGCGCTTAGTTCGCTTTGGATGTGCGCCAACTCATTCTGAAACTCCGTGACCCAGGGTAGCCGTTCATTGTTCTCGAACGGCGGGAGCGCCTTTTTCCGGTCCCGTCTCAGCAACAACAACGACAGGGGGTGGAACACCGGGCGCGCACAGCAGGCGCGCCAAAACGGCAACGCCAGGATGCACATCAACGAACCCTCTGCGAATCCAAACAAACCGTACCTAATGGAAAGCACGAAGTGCGCGGACACCACGAACGCACACCAGGGCAGGAAAAACAAAAGCCACTGCACTGCGTCGCCGAGCTGTGGGAAGGAAAAGAGCGTGAAAACACGTTTCACGTGGTTGGCAGGACGGACGAGTGGGGTTAGGCACGACACGGCGTGTGCTGGACCACGACGCGCGCGCGATGATGATGGAAAAGAAACGCGGATGGGGATGGAGCGATTCGTGAACCGCAAAAGTGCGTTTCCGCTTCCGCGAACCGAGGTACCGCGGAACGAACCTGTGTCACGTCGTGCATGGCGGCGTGGGAACACGCGTGGCGACCAAACACAACCGCCGCGGGTCGGACGCCGCACCCGGACCGCCCCACAGGTGTGAAGTGCAAGAGAGCGTGGAAAACTGGGAAGGATAAATATTCGTCATATTTTTACAAGCAAATTGTACAGGCTCCAGAGCCCCCCGTCTCCGCGCTTCCAATCTCAGCCCCTAGTGGGAATACTCATGGTGCACGGCCACAGCACGCCGCAGCAGAACATGTTGAACAGGTTAAAAACGATGTTCCCCTGGCTGTCGCACTTCAGGCAGTCCATGTCCTTTTCGAAAAACATGTAATCCATGAGCAGCGCGGTGCCGATGAGGGTGGCGCGCTGCTGTGGGGTTATTGTGGGGTCGTGGATTTCGAGTTCGTAGATGTCGGAGTCGGACAGGAGCTCCCGGGCCATAGCCCCCAGGGTTTTCGGCTTTATTTTCGATATCGTCGCCACGGACAGGAGGTCCAGTCCGACCTTGCCGTTCCCATTTGCCACGCGGTGCACCGCAAACGGCACGGAACAACAAAGCTCGCTGCATCCCCCAAAACATGTCGGGCCCGTTGCGTTCGCCCAGTGCGTGTCGCTCGTTGCGGTGCGGTCCATGACTTGAATCGTTGGGGTGAGTCCCCCCCCGAAAGGCACGGGTACCTTGCACCGGCCGATCACGTTGTGCTTGGGTAGCTTTCCGGGCGGGTGTTCCGCTGTCATCAAAACACTACCGGCGTGCACGAACGCTTCGTTCGCGCACAAATCGCAGCACACCGCGTTTCCAAGACAAAGCTTGCTGCAGCACCCCTCACGCTCCATGGTGATCACGGGAAACATCTCCGTGCCGGACGGGTCAAGCGCGCTGAACTGCAAAACCACGCCGTGGTTGGGGGAACAGCACAGTCTTGGTAAACACTCGGACTGTTCCTGCACGCGAATCAAACGCTGATGTGTCTCCAGGTTGTAAATCGTGTACGTGTTGGGTTGCTCTGTGGGGAAGCACGGGAGGTGTGGTCGGAGGGTGAGGTACCGGGCGACGGGTCAGCGAACGAAAAAGAAAAGGAGAACGTGAGTGCGGTGTAACAGCGGTGGGTGGCGGCCGCGCGTCCTCTTTGCGGTCAAAAACGCAACCGCCACGGGCACATGCCACGATGGCACGATGGCACGATGTCACCACGATGCCACGATACGATGCTGCGGGGGGAAGATTCACGAAACGCAGGCGCGTACCGATGCAGTTATCGATCCATTTCACGTGCTGCTGAATGGCGAACTTGTTGACGGAGCCGAGGATGGCCGCAGTGTGGGCATCGATGAGGGGAACCGCGTCCATTGCGACCGCGTGCGTGCGTGTGCCGTGATGAAAATATAGAAATATGGAATATAGGGGGTTCGCGTAGACATTCCGAAGCCGTGGCTGAACGACTGCCATTCGACAACCCCTATCCCAAAGGTCACACTTTTTTAGGGTAGAATTTTAACCTTGGCTTGCGTCCGCGGCTTCGGAGCGCACACGCATGTGTTTGCGCCGCGGACGCTTGGGGATCCTAGAGCATGAGTGTAGCGTCCGTGTCTGCGTTTTTGGGCGCCGCTGGTTATGCGGAAGGCCTCGTGCATGTCGTCACGCGGCACGACCCCAACGAAAACTTGTGTAGGTGCCCAACGCGTTTCGCGCGACCTTTGAAAACCTGGGTAACAACAGACATGCCAAGGCTCTTGAGAAGTTCCAAACGCCCAAATTCAGGCTGCGTGCAGAGGGCGTTTTGCGCGCGAGAGTTTCGTCGGAGAAACAGTTGCTGCTTGAAAGGCTACACGCCCTATCGCCGATGAAATCGAAAAATGAACCCGAAAAACCAAAAATCGAAAAAATCTTCCGTCGATCCAAAAAATAACAACCCGCGCCTTCATCTCCGCCTCCAAGCCTTCAGACCGACGCGCGCCACGGCGGCGGTGCGGCCATCTCGGGCTGTACGTAATCCCGGGTTCTTCCCATCCTGTGTGAGAGGTGACCGGGAGACGTGTTTTCCGGGAAGGGAGTTCACCTCGAGCGCACGTTCGCGCCGGGAACGCGCAAAAGATTTGACGACAACCCGTTCCCGTGCTTTCGCGCATCGCACGTACACACGAGCGCCCCGGCCCGGCCGCCCCCTTTGCTTTCCCCCAAAACCGCACGATGGCGGCGTGGCAGGGGTACTACTGCGTGGTGATCATCGTTTTCATGTTCGGCGCTTTGTTGCGGAACGTGGCGGGCCCCGATGTGCTGATGCTGGGAAGCCTAGCCGCGATGCTGGCCGCGGATGCGGTGCCGATTCCGGTAAGTATTTCCCATGTACCATGTTCCGCCTCCCTGATTGCCCATACGAGACTGACACTTTCATTTTTTATCTCTCAGGACGCCCTGAAGGGATTCAGCAACAAAGGCTTACTAACCGTGGCGTGTTTGTTCGTCGTCGCGGCTGGGATTTCAAACACGCACGCGCTTGATTACTACATGGGCAAGCTGCTGGGGCATCCCAAAAATGCAGCGCAGGCGCAGATCCGTTTAATGGTTCCAGGTACGGTATCGCGCGTTTCCCAAATCTTGACACACTGTTTGCCATGACAAGACTGACACAAATCTTTCACCGTACAATCCCAGTCGCCTTCGTCAGCGCGTTTCTGAACAACACCCCGGTCGTCGCGATCATGATCCCCATCCTGCAGAAGTGGTCGCGCCGCGTCGGAATCCCGAACTCGCAGCTCATGATCCCTTTGTCGTTTGCGTCCATTTTAGGAGGCACGTGTACGTTAATAGGCACGAGCACCAACCTCGTCGTGGAGGGGATGATGCGCGAGCGGTACCCGGAGAAAAAAACAATGGGGCTCTTCGCGCTTTCCATCTACGGCATCCCCGTCGCGCTGAGGTACGTATCGCGCATTTCCCAAATCCCGCCTCCCTGATTGCCCATACTCGTCCTGCGAAGGGACGGTTATTACCTCCGCGGATTGCCCGCCCGTAGCTACGCACGTAACATGGCCCGAAACACTGACACTTTGTTTTACCCATCGCAAGCGGCATGGCGTACATCTTAGTGGCGAGCCCGTTTCTGTTGCCCGGAGGCAAGGGAAGGGCCGGGTCTGGTGGCGGAAATTTCGGTAAACACGACGATGACAACCTGATTGAAGACTCCCTGGCGGTCGGCGCGGTGGTGGCGCCCAAGTCGCCCGTCATCGACCAGCCCGTCGCGAAACTCCGGGGGCTGAACGGCTTGTACCTGGTCTCCGTGCAGCGAGGCGACATGCTCCTACGCGCGGTCACACCGGAGTTCATCCTAGAGGAAGGCGACGTGCTGCACTTCACCGGGTTGGTGGAATCAATAGGCGAGGTGTGTTTAGAGTTTGGGCTGTTGCCGCTGACGCACGAAGTGGAGGAGAGTTGGGTGGGTTTGGGTGGACACGGAACCGAGACGACACACGAAACGGAGGTTGTTTTGTCCTTGGAACCGCGGGACGTACAACCGTTCGACTCCGAGTCCAAGGCACGCGGCGGGTACGGCGGACAGTCGGCAAGACCCGGCCGGACCGACCCTCGGGAGTTACTTTCCACGGACACGTACCCGCCGCGGGTACGACGCGCTTCGGACTCGTGGGGTTTTGAGGCGTCGAAAAAACAAGACGGAAACTCGCCTTACGCCGGCCAGCGCGCGCGCCACGGCCACGGTGGGTACAAAGACGTCCTGCACGCGTTCGCGATGGACGACGGCGAACACGTTGAGTACTGCGACGGCAGCGACGGGTACGGGGGAACCTCCACCGGCCCGGAGGTACGGCCTCATGCGTTTCCCAAATCCAACGGCCACTGGTTGTCGATTGTCCGCCCGTAAGTACTCGAACACATGGCCCGAAAGACTGACACTTTTCTTTCCCAATCGCAGAGCGACGGCGGCGGTTTCGGAACGCGCGCGCGCTCCTTGGTCAAGAAACTCGGCGCCCGCCGACGCCGGAGTTCCGCCGGCGGGGTTTTACGCAAACGCGGCGCGGGGCACGACACCGCAACAGGGCGAGGCACGGGCGATGAGGCATTGGGGCTTCCTTCAATGTCGCCTTTCACGATTGAGGGGAGGGGCGACGTGGCGAACGATGGATTGGCGACGGGAACGGGCGGCGGGTACAGAAAATCCGGCGGCGGCGCGATGGCGATGCACGAAGTCCTCAACGCGAAAGAAACCCCACCCGAGGTTCGCCGCGCGCTTCTGGAGCGGCACCAGATTTTGAAAGTCAGGGTCCGGCCACTGTCGTCGCTCGTGGGACACACCGCGGCGGAGGTCAGGTTCCGGGAAAAGTACAGCGCCGCGATCATTGCGGTGCAGCAGCGAAACGGAGAAAACGCTTTGGCGCGAACCGAAAACTCGGGAAAACTCGCGAGCGTGGTTTTTCAAGCCGGCGACGTTCTGATGCTGCACTGCCTTGATGCGTGTCCTTTGCTGCAGTTCAAGGGACCCGCGCTTGGTGCTTCTGGGGGCAGCGCCACCCGGGGGAGCATCTCCACGCAGTCGAGTCAAAACATTTCGGACATGGCCGGTGACCAAAACCCGGGCACGCCTGTTGGTTGGGGGGGTGGCGCGGACTCGCCGACGCCGTTCGATTCGAAATCGTGCTCACCCGCCCCGACGCGACGCGCCAGCGTGGACAATACGCATGGCGATTTGGGAAGGGGTGGAACCCCACCCCCCACGATCGTCGCGCCGGTACCCTCGCGGCCGTCGCCGTCGCGACCGAGACACGTCGGCGGTGGTGATTTGGAAAACATCGACGGGCTTTCGTTCCGCTCGCGCGCGTCAACCCCCGGGTTTGGGAACGCGACTTCCGACCCGGATCTGGAGGTTCTTTCCCGGGAAGGCGCGGAGGACATACGGGCGATGACGGACTTCACGTGCCCCGTACGCGTGATTCCAGGCGGCGCGGTGGAGGGCAAAACCCTGCAGGCGGCTGGTTTGCGAGGCCTACCTGGTTTGTTCCTCACGGCGGTGCAGAAACCCGGCGGTTTGGAGAAAGACGCGGTGGCGGCGCCTGGGGCGGAGTACGTGCTTACGGGGGACGACGTGCTTTGGTACGCCGGTGACGCGGCTGGGATTTCGAGTTTACGACGAATCCCGGGCATCACGAGCGAAAACAGGCAGGTTGATAAGCTGAAACTTGCCAAAACCGACCGGCGGTTGGTGCAAGCCGTGGTGGCGATCGGTAGCCCGCTGACGAACCGGCAGATCCGGGACGTCCGGTTCCGAACTCGGTACGACGCCGTGATCATCGCGGTGCAGCGAAGCGGCGGCCGGATCCAGAGGAAAATCGGCGAAATCGTGTTGCAAGCCGGCGACGTTTTGCTGTTGGACACGGGAAGCTCGTTCCTTCGGTTGTACAAAGCCGACCCGGCGTTCGCGCTCGTTTCGGAAATTGAAAACTCCGCGCCCCCGCAGTTCGATAAGCTTTTGCCCGCGTGCGGCACCGCGTTGCTGATGATAATAGTGACCGTCGCCGGTGTCCTCGATTTGTTCGTCGCCGCGCTCCTCGCGTCCGGGGTGATGCTTCTGTGCGGGTGTTTAACCCAAGACGCCGCGCGCGCGTCGGTGAACTGGACCATAATCACCACAATCGCGGCGGCGTTTGGAATCAGCGCGGCGATGGAAAACACGGGCGTCGCGAGCGCGATCGCGACGACGCTAGTCAACGCCGCGTCCGCCATGGGCGCGGGTAAACCAGGCGTCCTCATCGCCGTGTACGTCGCCACCGTATTTCTGTGCAACATCGTGGGGAACAACGCCGCGGCGGCGCTGATGTACCCGATCGCGGCGGGCGCGAGCGAGCGCGTGGGTATCGACCGGGACCAGATGGCGTACCTGTTGATGTTAGCGGCGAGCGCGTCCTTCATGAGGTACGGCCGGAGTGGGCTTTCCCGAATCAGGCGGCACGCTGTTTTATCTCTAACGCTGGTGACTGTTCAGACCGATCACGGTGACTGTTCAGACCGATTACGGTGACCGCTGTCCATACATCGTCCAATACATCGTCCAATACATCGTCCAATACATCGTCCAATACATCGTCCAATGCATCGTCCGATACATCGTCCAATACATCGTCCAATACACGCCCAACACGGGACTGACCCTTTTCCTCAACAATCGCAGCCCGTTCGGGTACCAAACCAACCTGATGGTGTACGGCCCGGGCGCGTACGTGTTCCAGGACTTTCTTCGCTTCGGCGTGCCCATGCAGGTCGTGCAGATGGTCGTGTCCGTCGGGGTGGTGCTTCTTGGTGATTCCTGGTGGGTGGGGTGGGTTACCGGGTTCGGGGCGTGTTTTGGGATCTACGCGTTCCGCTCCGTAACCGCGGCGCTGGCACTCCGGTCCCTTGAAACGAAAAACGGCACCGGCGCCGCGTCGTTCGCCAAACAGAAACTCGCGCGCGTCGAGGAGGCTTTCGAAAAAGGCCCGAACGCGGTGTGACGGTTTATGTTTAGGTTAGACTATTTAGTAATTATATATTATCCGCACCACGACGAGAACTACACGAAGCCTTGTATGCCCTGGTCTATGGCTTCGCCCGACGCGAAGGCTCTTGCACTTGCTCTTGTTTTTTTAGTCCCTTTTTTTCGTTTCAACCCGGGCAGGATTTTCCCTTCGTTGCTCTGAAAATCTATCAGCAAACCCCAGCCCTGTAGCCGTTCCACGCAGCCTTCGTTGGAAAGGCACACTGCGCAAAGACTGAACTGCCTGATGTGCTGCCTGCCTATGTCCTTGGAAACCCGGAACCCTCCGGGTCCGTCCACGCACCGAGCGCACGCGTTTTGTTTGAACAAAGTTCGGTGTGGGAACATGCACTTAGCGGAGACCCCCCTTGGTTTTCGGGGAAGGCACCACTTCTTCGCCCGACACCGGTCCGTGAACGACGCCTCGCTGACGGAACACCACGCTTTGGAAACCAAGCGCGCGCGCCACACGTCGATTGCGTCGAGGTGGGCGAATATCACAAACAAAACGTCAGCCCCGGCGCCGCTGAGATCCATCCTGGGGGACAGAACGCCACCCCTCCGTCGCCGCGCCGCAGTTGCCGTTACTTGTGTCCCCGCTCACCACACACGCCCACGGCCCCGAGGGCTTGGAGTTGGTGTTGAGTGGCGCGGGCGACGATGTGCGGACAGGGGCGGTATCAGGAACGGAAGAGTGGGTAGGTTTCGCGCGAGTCTCCGCCGCGCGCTTCTCCGCGGCGGCGGCGCGAGCCTTGGCGCGCGTCTCCTCCGCGGCCGCCGCCTGCTCCGCTTCTTTCGCGTCTACCACTCTTCTCGCCGCCGCTTCAGGTGTGCGGGGACGTGTGGGTTCGATTGGAGATGGCGCTCAAAACGAAAAACGATAGTTTTTTACAAAAGAAACAGGCTACGCCAAGTTTTGCGTGCCAACTTTGAATTCCCCCTCCTTCTCACGTCGCGAAGTCCAGCATGAGCTGCGGCAGAATCCGCTCCAGGTGCCCTCCATCCACGGTGTCGTCTCCGTCCATAATCGCGGTCTCCGCGGCCCGCGCGGTGATTTCCTCCGCGAACAACCGAAGCACCTCCGCGGTCGCGACGACCGCTTCGTCTTTCACGGGAAACTTTTTTTTCGCCGAAGAGGTAGTGTCGCCATCCGCACCCGCCGGGGTTTCCGCAACCCTGAGCTCCCACGCGTACTGCATGATGTGCTGCACCAGGTCTGGGGAGATCTTGGCGCGCTCGGATGCCATCGCGCGCCCAGGGCCTCTGCGCGTCCAACAGTGACAGGTGCAGTGACAGGCTACAGGATGGTGATGAAGTCAAAAACTGCTAAAGCACGACCGAAACGGAAACGAAACGAAACGAAACTTTTTAGGGTTGAAGGATGTATTCGGGACACCCGCGCGCGCGGTCCACGCACGCACTCGGGTTTTTTTGGTACTTCAGGCTTTGTTGGTACTTCGTGGTATTTCGTGTTCATCTCTGGACGCGGCGGCATGTCGACGAAGGACATGACCACCGTGCTTGGTCGCGTCGCGGTCACCACTTGCTTCGTGATTGTCGGATTCGCGTCGAGGCGGTTCGGGCTGTTGCGCCGCGAAGACGGCGAGGTCATGCTCACCTTCGTGGTGAACGTCACCCTACCCGCGATGCTGCTGCACACGCTTGTGAACACCCGCGCGCTGTTCGGCCCGGGCGTGCCGTTGGTGATGCTGTGCTCTGTTTTCGCCACGGTTCTCGTCGCGGGCGCGGGCGCTTTGGTGTACCGCCGAACGCCGGCGTATGAAAAAGGCTTGCTCACAGGCGCGTTGTGCGGCGCCAACGTCTCCACGTTCGCGCTGCCGTTCGTGGAGGCGGTGTGGGGAATGGAGGGGCTGAGGCTAGCCGCGCTGTTCGACGTCCCCAACCTTGTGGTGGTGTTCGCACTGGGCGCGGCCGTGTTTGCGTTTCACCAAAGAAAAGCGCGGCTACACGCGAAAAGCGCCGCGGCGAGGCACGACGACGGCGGCGTGTACCACGGCGAGTGGAGTTCTCTTGGGGAGAGCAAGCAGGGGGTTGGGGTGTATGAGTACCCAAGCGGGGCTAGTTATGAAGGGCAGTGGAACAACAACCAGAAGGAGGGGTTTGGGGTTTACAAGTTTGCGAAAGGCGGTTCGTACGCTGGTGGTTTTAAACGAGGCAGTTTTCACGGCACGGGGTTGCGGTTCATGCGCAGCGGTGGGGTGAAGAGCGGCCGGTTCCAGGACGGGGACTTCGTGGAGGCGCTTTCGTTGAAGGCAACGGACGACGCCACCGTGGCGGCGACAACGATGGCCAAGAAAGCGCGCGCCAAAGCGGCGGTTTCGAAGACCACCGAAACGCACAGCGCGTTTTGGACGCGAGTCGTTTTAAAGACGCTTTCGTTTCCACCCGTCGTCGCGATTTCGGTGGTGGTGTTTTTAACCGCAACTGGGCAAAACTTACCAGCATTAGTCACGCAAGTGCTCAACCCGTTAGCCTTGGCGAACAGTCCTTTGGTGCTGCTCAGTTTAGGTACGTGTTGTATTTCCCAAATCCAACGACTGTGTTTCCATACAAGACTGACACTTTCTTTTATTTATCGCAAGGCGTTTTGTTCACCCCGCGCCTCCCGAAACCGCGCGCGCGGTAAGGGCCTTTCCCCATTTATCACATTCCGCCTCCCTGATTGCCCCTACTCGTACCAGAAAGGAATATTCCTTCTGACTGTTTACTCACACACATTACGAGAGACTGACACTTTCTTTTTTATCGTACCAGGACGCTTGTGTATTTCCTGGTGACGAAATTCGCAACGGCGCTTCTCGCGGCGGCGCTCATCGCTTTGGCGGTGCCTGTCTCTGCAAACACCTCGATTCGGTTCATTCTCCCCGCCTTGGCGCTGATGCCCGTGCCGTTCGTGGTGGTGAAGCACGCGATTGATTACGAAAACGACGCGCAACTGGCGGACGCGATGGTGAGTTACTCGCAACTGGTGAGTTCGTTTTTCGTTGTACTGTTGGGTGTGGCGAGTGGATCCACATGGCTCGCGGGCGCGCCGGTTTGGGCGCTGCCGGCGCTTTTGTTGGGCCTAGGGGCGGTGGTGTTGGGATTGGGGGTCGTCGCGGACCGCGTCCTGGCGCCGGCGCGGATAGTGGTCAAGCCGAAGACACAAAAGACACAGAAGGGAGAGGGGAAGGCGGATAGTGGGGGTAGCGGGATGGATATCACGCTCGCGCCTGATTCGGGCGGGGGAGCGGGGCCGGCCTCCTTGGGGCCGAGCGCGGCGGCGGCGAGTGGATCGCGCGGCACCTCGAGATTGGGCTTCAGAAAACAAACACCTTTCCTTAAAAGCAGACGGACGGACGGAAAAAGAACGGGACTGGGAATAACCCCCGGGGCTTGCAATAGGGTTCCGTTGCCGCGCGCGTGCGCGTCGGGGCGAGCGAAGCGGGTGCCCGGGGCGGCGCACGCGAGAATTTCTGTCTCGACAAACCGCAAAAGCAAACTCGCGAAGCCGGTCTTCGCGGCGACGAAAGTACCTGTAATGTGTTGAATGAAACGAACCCAAATATTTTCTTTCAAGCTCAGGGATCGGACCTCAGGGATCCCCTTTCTCTCTCTCTGTCTCTCTCTCTCAACTCAATATACATCGCACACATCGGAAACTTTTGACATCCACACTACCTTGAAGGTACGTCGTATCCATCTCTCGTCTCGTCAGCGCGCGCTCTCCGTATTTTCTTCACCCTCACTCAAACGTCATGTTTTCCGCTTCTTCGCGAATCGTGGAGTACAGCGCCGAGGAGAGGTACCGCTCGCCGAATGACGGGAACACGGTGACGATGAGCTTGCCTGCGTTTTCCGGTCTTTTCGCGAGCTCGATCGCGGCGAGCGCGGCGGCGCCTGACGAGATGCCCACCATAAGCCCCTCCCTCAGCGCCAGCGACTTGGCCATCTCGATGGACTCGTCGCTCCCGACTTGCATGACTTCGTCCAGGAGATCGGTATCAAGCACGCCTGGAATGAACCCGGCGCCGATGCCTTGGATTTTGTGCGGCCCCGGTCCCGATCCGGACAACACCGCGCTTTCCTTGGGCTCCACCGCGACGACCTTGATGTCGGGGTTTTTGGATTTCAAGTACCGCCCGGCACCGGTGATGGTGCCGCCCGTGCTGAGAGAAATAACCGAAAGTGTCAGCCGCGTGTTGGGCGTGTATTGGACGATGTATGGACAACAGTCACCGTAATCGGTCCGAACAGTCACCAGCGTTAGAGGTAAAACAGTGTTTGGATTTGGGAAACGCGCAACACGTACCCCACGCCGCACACCAAAATGTCAACCTGCCCACCCGTGTCTTCCCAGATCTCCGGCCCCGTGGTTTCGAAGTGAACCTTTGGGTTCGCCGGGTTTTCGAACTGCTGCAACACGAACGCATCGGGGTTCCCAGCGGCGAGCTCCTCGGCTTTCATCACCGCGCCTTTCATGCCTTTCGCCGGGTCGGTTAACACCAGGTTCGCGCCGAAGGCTTTCAACAAGATGCGGCGCTCCAGGGACATGGACGCCGGCATCGTGAGCGTTAGTTTGTATCCCTTCGCCGCGGCGATGAACGCGAGTCCAATGCCGGTGTTACCGGAAGTGGGCTCCACGAGCTCGCTCTTACCGGGCGTGATGTCGCCTTTTTCCTCCGCATCCGCGATCATGGAGAAACCAATCCGGTCCTTCACGGAACAACACGGTTCCATTATCTCAAGCTTCGCCGCGATCTCACCAACACACCCCTCAGTGACTTTGTTCAGGTAAACCATCGGCGTGCATCCCACGAGCTGCGTGACGTTGTCCTGTTGTGTTATAAAGGTGGGGGGGTGGGGTCAGGCAGGCACGGGGGAACCGTGAAGAGGGGAGGGAGACTCGGTGCCAAGTCTCCGGGGTTCGCCCCCGAAACGACGTGATTGCCGGAGAAAAGGGCGACGTCGACACGAGATGAGTCGGGGCGAAACGGAAAAGAAAAATGGCGGGCCATCTGCGGTGGGGGCGCGTACCGCGATGTTGACTTGCTGGGGAGCGGCGATCTGTGTGGGGTGACGGTGTTGGAGCGATGACACGAAAAAGAAGGATCGCGGTGGGGCACGGGTCAGGCTTTGGGTGTCGGAGCAGGCGCGGATATTTCGATGGATCGTGGAAAATGAGGCACGAGGTTTTCCGCGACCTCGGACGCAAGGGTCAATCGGAAACGCACCGCCTGGACGCGCGTCGCGACCCTTGTTTTCTTCACGCGGGGCGCCTTCAAGGCGACCCGGGTGAGGTTCACGGAAGAGAGCTGAGCGGCCATCGTAGGGGCGCGCTAGCGAGAATGGTAGTCTATGGAGTTTAATCTTACGGACCCCCTCGAGGCCGAAAAACTACAGTAGCTTTGTCAGCGCGTCGACACGATCAAGTTGATCGTGTGACAAACAATTTGAAACCCAAACAGGCAAAGGAGCAACGATGAAGCGTGCAGATCAAGCTTTCGGTTTGTTCGTTTTACTGTGTGTGGTGTGTGTGTAGACTACACATCTTCTCTTTGTCTTTCGCGCTGCGCGCGTACGTACGTGTAGTGGCATCGTACATCGACCGTAGTATATACACCTTACATCGCCCGAAATCCATCGTATCGTTGCGATTGGTTCGATTTTTCCGTTAGTCTAAATCATCAGCCGGCGGCTTCATGATGCTCGTGCGCACCGACCCGTCCACGGCGAAGTCCATTCGCGTCGCCGAGCCGCTCAGGATCTGTACCCCGACCGGCGCCGCGTTCATCGATCGGTTTCGCGACATTTTCCCATCCAGCTGCGCCTGTCCATTTTCGATGTTCTTACGCAACCTCGCCTTCGCCGCACTCGATAGCCCTCCTTTTGATTCGGGCTCGTCAGCTTTCGAGAGGCCGATTTTGTAAAAGCGCATCCCTTCCTCGCGCCCAACTTCAGATTCTCAATCGCGGCGTCTCGCTCTCGCAAAAAAAGCCCTTCAAACCGCCTCCCCAAGCTCGGTGACGCATATCCCGGAAGGGTCGTCCTCGTTCAGGGCTCGTCTGATGTTGGAAAGAGCCTCCAGACGGAGTTCCTTGGTTTCCGCCGCGTCCCTCGCGCTGGGCGGGTTGATCGTGTCCGCCACCTCAAGCGCCTTTTGGAACTGTTTACTCGTCGTCAACCCGGCGACGTAGTCGTACGTCAGCTGGTGCCGCCGGGGACGACATCGTCATCACGCACGTTCTCAGGTCTGAGTGTTTCGACGACCCCGCCGATCTCGCACGGCTCCCAGCGGTGAGCCGCGCGATGCGCGACACGGTGGCGGCGACGGGGCTTCGGTTTAAGGAGCTTGCTGAGGATGAAGCCCAGAAGGTCGGATGTTTAAGCGCGTTGCACCGCCTGCAACGGCAAGGTCGCCTGTCGCGTCAAGAACGCCTTTGCCAGGCAGCGGCGTTGAGCGGACAGCTCGAAGAGTTGAAGCTGTTGCGCGAGAATGGCTGCCCGTGGGACAAGTGGACGTGCATGTACGCGGCGGAGGGCGGGCACTTCGAGATACTGAAATGGGCGCGTGAGAACGGCTGCCCTTGGGACGGGTTCTCGTGTCGTGGGGCGGCGTTCGGCGGGAACCTTGAGATACTGAAGTGGTTGCGCGAGAACGGCTGCCCGTGGGACGATCGGACGTGCTGGATGGCAGCGGAGAATGGGCACCTCGAGGTGCTGCAGTGGGCGCACGCGAACGGCTGCCCGTGGGACGATCGGACACGTGATGAGGCGGCGCGACTCGGGTACGTCGAAGACGATTAGGTACGGATTAACGCTCCACGATTGAAGAAACAAAAAAGCCACGACCACGACGCGAAACGCGTGATACGCGTGAGTGATAAATAATAAAAAAGGAGCGCTCTCGTTTCGCCAAAGGCGTTTTCTAATTTTGCCCGCCTGTCCAAACCTCTACGCCGCCGCGTCGTCCGAGTCCGAGACCGTGGAGTAGGGGTCAGCGGCTTCCGCGATTTGCACCTGCCCCGGCGACACCGGAGCATACACAAACGGCGTTTCCAAGTTTAACCCGCCTGTTCGCGACGACGCGCGCCGCGCCGCGATGGAAGTCGCGCCTCGCGTTACCGGCGAACGCGCGGACGGCGCGGCTTGAAACGGCTCAGCCGCGTCCGGGTCGTCATCGTCAAAGTCCATGTACGGATTGACGGACGCAGATGGAGCACCGGTTTGATGACTACTAGTACCTTCGTCGCCAGAATCGTCCCTCGACGACCCAAACGCGGAGGACGCCACCGACCCCGCACCGTCGCTGGATTCGTACCCGCCGAGTCCCTGCAACGCCTCGCGCATTTCCCGTCGCATCTCCGTCGTGGCTTCTGGGATCGCCTCGCTTGCGATTTCGCGCGACACGTCATCCACCAGCGACTCGAACTGTCGCTTTATCGCCAGCGTCACACGGAACTTGTGCATCACCTTCCTCGCGAACGGCGCGGTGCTCCAGGTCTTCTCGTCAAACGCAACGCTCTTCTCGCCGATTGCTTTGTTCTTCATCGCGAGCACTCGCGCTGATGCTAAATCCTTCGCGATTTCAGCCCGCAGTCGCGCTTCGGTTTCTGCCAGCGCGCTCGCTTTCGCCGCTTCCGCGGCTTCATACTCGATTCGTCGGTCTTCCCTTTCCCGGTGAACAGCCGCGCGCACGAGCACGGCGGTTTTTTCAAACTTGGCAAGCGCGGCGGTCAACGCCGCGCCTCGGCGCTCCACGCGCCCGCCCCACCGCGAAACGTGAAGGTGTCCTCCGTCCTCACGCAAATCGTCCTCCGAAGAACCAGCCTCAACCTCAAGCTCCACGTACAACTCTCGCAAAGAGTTTTCCTTCGCGTTCACTTCAACCTCAAGCGCGACGCGCGCGCGCTTCGCGGCGGCGGCGCTCTCCGCAAAGGCGGTTTGCGCCCTAGACGCGCGTTCGATTTCCTCACGTCGCGCAAGCGCGTTCTGCGCGTCGATTCTTATTCCGAAAAGCTTGACCAGCGCCGGGTTGTCTTCAAGGAGGTTCCGGGGAATCGCTTGTTGCGCGCGTTGTTTCGCGGCGCGTTGCTCTGTGGCGTGGTGCAGCTCTTTGACAGATAAATCTATAGCCCGCAGCGACGCGAGTAACCCTTCACTCGATTCCTCCCGCTCAGCAACCGTTTCTTCCGAAAGAAGCCTACCGACTGTAACTTTGTACGACCGCAACCGCCGTAACCGGTGCGTTTCGCGTGCGAAAATCAAATCCTCCAGCCGGTCTAACCGCGAGGCGCTTAAATCGCCGTTTTCGGGGTCGCAAATTTGGTTCTCCCCAAACTCGAGGACGTCCCCGACACCCACCCCTAGTGCGGGGCCGCCAGGGTCACTCTCTTCCGTGTCGAGTGCGGGTTCCATGGACGAGTCAAAAACCACGGGAAAATCAAGCGCCCAGCGCTCAAGAAGCGCGCGTAACCGTTCCTCCCGCGGTTTCAACGAAGCCGCGACCTCCGCCAGAACTGAGTTCTGCATATCCAGCTGTTCCTCAAGGTCACACGCCCCAGAATCAGCGCCTTCGCTCATGACCATGTTTTCGGTATCCCCGCAGGTGGCGCGGAACACGCGCAGTTTTTGTAACGAAACCCGCCAGTTCGCCCTCGCATTTCGGTTTTTCCGTAACCCGAGCGCGATTTCAGCCTGTAAAAGAAAAGTGTCAGTCCTTTCGTGACGTGTATTACGTAATTACGGGCGGACAACCGGCAAACGTAGGTGCCTGGATTTGGGAAATGCAATACTTACCTGCGAGGTTTTGTGTTTCACCTGCCTCACGAACTGCTTGCGTCGCGCCCTTGTGGCGGCGTCCGCATCGGCTAGCGACCGCGCGGCGGTCAACGACCGCTGCGCCTGTTCCAATCGCCCGTCGCCGGACACGGTTTGGAACAAACACACGACTGCGTTTTCGTTTTCGGCCCGTGAGTGAACCACCAGCCTTTCCGTTCGCGAGTCAAAGGTGAACAAATCGTGCTGCGTGTACGTTTTCGCGTCCGTGGCGGCCGCGTTTAGGGTACCGCGGCTGCCTTCGTGTTCTGACTTTAAGTCCTTCGTCAGGGTACCGCCGCTGCCTTCGCGTTCTGACTTTAAGTCCTTCTTTTTCGTGGGTTTACGCTTTTCTTTCGTGAGGTTTTTCCCACTCGCGTCGGCGACGGCGTTTTCCGCCGGCGAAACGTTCTCCTCGTCGCCCGATTGAACCAAACCAAGTTTGGTTTCCACCACGACCTCGCCCGCGAGCACGGCTATGGAAAACATGGTGCTCGTCGTGGACGTGTCGTTTGTGTTGTGTGAGTTGGTGTCACCGCTGGGCAGCCCCGGAGCGAAACTCTCCAAAGGCAAAACGCACCGCACCGACGCGGATTCCACAAGCGCCTCGGCGAGCGCGACTTTCGTGGATTCGTTCGTCGCGACCGCCATTTCCAACGGCGCCACGCGCGCCACGCCGCCGAGGGTGAACAGCAAGTCCCGCGCGTGCGCGATGGAACGAGCCTTGTCAACCGCGTTGGCTATTTCCACAGTGAGCTTCTTCTTTTTGTTACCTATTTCGGAAACAAGAGAGGTTGTGGATGGGATTTTCGGGACAGACGCTTCCGTTTCCGAGGTACTCGGCGTGAGCGAGGGCGATTTCTTGGAGCTCTGCTTGTTCGCGTTTTCCCGCGTCGCGTCGACGACGTTCGGTACCGCCGCAGAGCGTTGCTCATCGCTCGCTTCTTGCAGCACGGACAAAAACGCCCTTCGCGTTAAACGCAACACCACGCAACCCCCTGACACGACCTCGACGTTTTGGGGCTGCTGTACCGCGCCGACATCAGTGGTATGTACAACACCGGTGTCGGTGGTACCTCCAACTCCGAAAAACAACCGCGCTTCGTTGAGCAGCGCTTCGAAATGCACAACCTCGCCGGCGCCTAAATTCACGGCTCGCGGCTTCGCGCCGTGTACCCCCGGGTAGGTTACCCGAACTTCCCCGGACACCACAACCGTCGCATCGCTTCCCCAGCCGTACGACCCGGAAAGAACCTGGCCCTCCTCCACGGACACGACGACCAGGGCTTTGGCTATTTTGGTTAATAGTGATACCGGCAGCGCGCCTAGTAACCAGTGTTTCTTTAAAAACTTTGCTGTAGCGGCGTTTTTCACGTCCCGAACAAGCGTCTGCACAAACACCCGTGGGTGCGCCTCCTGCTCCGCGAGCGCCGCGATCGCTCTGTCCTGCACTCTTGTCATCGAGGATATCGCCGCGAGGGCAAAACCGGGCTTACCTTTTTTGTCGAGCTTGGTCAAGCGCCGCGCCGCGGCCCAGCCGGATTCTTTCGGTTTCGGAGCGTTTTTCTCAGAATCCGCCGCGAGTTTCACGAGCTTCGGCGCTCTCGCCGCCAGCGCTTGCAAGTGCTCGCCCCCCGCGGTGAGCAGCGCTCTTGTGGCGATGAGCACCACCGTGGGCATGGTGGTAATCGCGGTCAGGCTTTGTCCTTTGTTCGTCCGGGGCGCGACGCCCGCGAACGCGGTGCCTTTGTCGCCTCCTGAAAACGCGCTGCTCTCCGCGAAGCACGACCGGGCGCCCTGATACGATGAAAAGAAAGTGTCAGTCTGGTATGCGCAATCGCGTAGGCGGAACGTGGAGGTTGGTAAAGGCCCTTACCATGTTCTGGACGTACTCGCCGTACTCGCTGTGCTTGTACCGCACGCTCACCTCGCCGTTCACCACGACCATCGCGTCTAGCGGCGGGTCCTGCGGGTGCATGAACAGGCGTTTTTTTTCGCTGTAGAAACCCACCTCCAATCTCGCCACTAAACTCTCGAGCGACGTAGCCGGCACGGTGGCAAAGGCCCAGATTCGCCTCAGCGACGTCGGGTGCACGGCGCTGGTCATGGCGGCTTGCGTTTCCCTCACCGCGTCTCGCACCGCGGGTTCGGTTTTCTCCAGCTCCCTTTCCAGGGCTTCTTTCGAAAGCACCAACACCACGGAAGGCCGCAACGCGACGAGCGAAAACCCCCACGCCCGCGTGGCCTTGCCGTGCAAATTGATCCCCCCCGCCATCTCCCCCTCTTCGTACGTCCGTAAGATGTTCCCCAAATCATCCTTCACCGCCAAAGCTCCTCGCGCCACGATGAACGCGCAGTCCGCGGGGGTTCCCCCCACCGCCGCCTGCTCACCAGCTCGCAACTGCTTGCTGATGAAAATAACGGTAAACTCCACAAGCAGCTGGCTCTCGCGAACCCGCGAAAAAATCCAAAGGTCCATCAACCGCTCTGCGCTGATCATGGCGATGCCGGATGGCAAAACCGTTATGCCGGTCAGGTTACGCACCATCTGCGCGAAGTGGCCGTTGAGTTTCAACAGCCGCTTGGTGTCCCCGATTTCCACCACCGCGCCTTGGGACACAACGCACACCTTGTCGAACCGCATCGCGTTCGATATCGAGTGCGTCACCGCTAACATCGTGCACTTGGCCCGATGAACAAGAAAGTGTCAGTCGGTCGGGACATGTGTATATCCGGGATTGGTATTACGTAAACAGTCGTGGTAACAGTCCGAGGGAATGCGCCCTTCGCAGGACGATTATGGGCAATCGCAGAGGCGGTGTGTGGTGAATGGGAAAGCCCCGCACCTTCCTCGCCGGCCGGCCCGGCGCGGGGTCAAACTCGGATGCCAACAAGCTCGCCATCACCGGCCCGGCCGTTGCGGGGTCCTGCGCTGAGGTGGGTTCGTCGCACATGATGAACGGCCTTCGTAGCAAAATAGTCCGCGCGACTGCGATCCGCTGTCGGTCCCCAGAACTCAAGTTACTCCCGTTCTGCCCGAGATAAGTGTCCATCCCCTCCGCCAGTTTTCCCCAGTCGAACCGCGCAAAGTCGCACGCGCGCATCAGCTCGGTTTCCGCGATCGCGCGTTTACTCCCCGCCACCAAGTTCTCCCGCAACGTCCCCGTAAGCAAAACGCACTCCTGTTCCATCCACGAAATCAAGTTAGTGGTGTCGTACTCGTGTAAATCGATCCCCGCGTAGGTTACCGTTCCGGTTTTCGGTTTGAACAGTCCGGCAACCAGTTTCAACATAGTGGATTTCCCACACCCCGACGCCCCCACGATCGCCAGGGACACCCCGGACTCAACCTCGAACGTGTACGGCCCCATGCTTTGCGCGAAGTTGTCGTAGTCGTAATCAAAATGCACGTCTTTTACGGACAAAGTCCCGCCCGACGGCGGTTTCTTGCCGGGCGCGTCTTCGGGGGCGTCAAGCAAGCCCATGATGTGCGCCATCGCGGGCCTCGACGCGGTGACGCCCAGTAAACCAACCGTCAGGGCTTGGATAGGCGAGTCGATTCCCTGTGCTAGTTGCAAAAACCCAAGCAACTTGCCCATCGTGAGCTCACCCAGAATCACCTGTACCGTGCCGTACGCGATTGTTACCAGGGTGGTGAACATTGACAGGAACGCGAGTCCTCGAATGTTCCCGTACTTGCGTTCGTCGAACGTATCAAACGCCTCGCCCAAGTCGTCCGTGATTTGAAGAAGCTGCCTCCACATGTTCGGCCCAATCCCCAACAGCTTGATGTGCTGCACGTGGTGCACGATCTCCTGGACGTGCGTTTCTGACCGCTTGCGCGTTTTGTTCAGCTTCTCCGCCCAAAGCGAGACTTGCGCGCTTTTGTGTTTGTTGTAAAGCACCTGGCCCGATAAAAGCCGAAAGTGTCAGTCTCTCGTGATGTGTATGAGGGATTGGGAAGGGTATACTGTACTTCATACAGTGCAGTAATCAGGGAGGCGGTGTGTGGTGATTGGGAAAGGCCCTTACCACCAGGGGTAGGGACGTGGCGATTAGCAAACTCATTTGCCACGAAAACAGGGTCATTGTTAGCAGCACGGCGATTAAATCGAGCCCGGCGGCGAAGCCGTTGACCATTAAGTCCAGGTTAAGGTTCGCGTCCGTTAAATCCGTGCCCAAGGCGTTGATCAGAAAGTCGCTGTGCATTGACGAAAATATCGTCCACGGTAGGCGCACCGCTTTCCGGGTTAGGTTTTTCGTCATCAGCGGAATGAAATCGCCGCCGCTCGGGTTATCGTTCCCTAGCCGGTAGTGCATCTGCGCCTTCAAAAGCATCACCGCCACGACCCCGACCACGCAGTACGTACACTTGGCGTAATCCTTCGCCGGGATGTACTCGTCGAAAATCAGCGACAGCAAAAACGGCTGCGCTATTGAACACCCGGCGACTAGAAACATCTCGACGATCATGCGCATCATGTTCCTACGCTCAAACTTCCACAAGTACCCAACCGCGAATGCCACGATAGCGGTGAGCTTTACCTTTGGAGTCGGCAGCTTACCTCGCTGTAGACGTTCTTGTTTCAAGCGCTTGGCTTCGAGTTCCAAATCCGAAGCCGTGGGTTTCTGTTTGTACGAGTCCATCGCGGTTTTGTAAAGAATGCGTAACAGCAGCGCGAAGCGAAGCACTCGCGCGCCTAAGCGTAGGGAAACAGCAAGACTCGCTGCTTTTATGCCGTACTCGCTTTCGATGCTGTCGAAGGTTGACACTGGTAAATAAGTCAGGACCAGCGCTAACCCAACAATGAACCCGTCGAAGTAAAACCGCGGTTGCGTGAACGAGCGTTTGCCGTACCCCACGACGCGCATCAGGAAGTCAAGACACAGCAGGTACAAAACGCCCTCGGAAATAATAGTCTTGTCCGTTTCAGGGAACGTGTCGTTGGCGCCTGCGACTAAAGAAGACACCACCAGCGCTGCTTCCAACAGAACCGTGGCGAAAATCAGGGACTGGAACTCCACCGATCCCTGGACGTACGTCACGTTTCGGCGCACGAATGATTTCTCCCACTCCTCTTCCCAATCAACCACCGTGCGCGCCAGGTTCATAATAGGCATGCCCCGGGTCCTGATGTTGGGGATGTGCAGCGGGTCACCAAGCGGGCCGTCCGCGAACACATGTTCCTTGCCTGCGTGAGTCGTCTTCAGCGGCACGCGTCCTATCGCGTGTGGTATCGGTTTCGAGGAAGCCATCACTGTCAATTTCTTCTCGGCAGCACGCGTTCTTTGTTTCGCATGTCCATCTTTGGAAGGATCGCGTGGGGGCGGCGCCTTCCCATCCGGCTTCCCACCCGCCTCCGCGGGGTCCGCCATCCCGCCAGCCGCACCGAAGGACCGCCGAACGCGTCCGCGACTATGCAGGCTGAACGACCGCGCTGCCGAGGACGACAGAGAAGCGAGTGAAAACGATCGAAGTCGGCGGTTTTGGCTTTTGGGACGTGCCGAGGCCAACGGTATCTCCAAGATGTCACCTGTGACTCACCAAAATATCAAAATCGCGGGTGCGGGGAATCACTGCGGCCATCGCGGCCAGCAAGACAGCCCTCCCGCCCCTCCGCTCCACCACCCGCCATGAGTTCTCCCGAGTCCAAGAAACTCCTCGGCGCCAGGTAAGTACCCGCCGACCACGGACAGCAACCGCGCCCTCACGGTTCCGGTTTTTCGTTCCCAAACCTTTCGTCTTTGCGTAACAACCGGAAGGGTCAAAAAAAGCGTTGCCAATCCCCACCGAACGACCCTGACCCTCCCCCTTCCTCGCCTCGGCGCACCGCCACCGCGTCGTTCTTCTTCCCCAAAACCGCCACAGGGTGTACAGCTGCTCCACTTGTCGCACGCACGCGGCGTACCACGACGACATCATCGCCAAGGAGTTCCGCGGCCGCCGAGGTCGCGCGTATCTGTTTCACGACGTCGCGAATGTGTCCCTGGGCGTGGCGGAGGACCGGTGGTTGCTCACCGGGCTGCACTCCGTACGCGACGCGCACTGCCTTTCATGCAACAGCTTGATGGGGTGGAAGTACGAGCGCGCGTACGAGCCGAGCCAGAAGTACAAGGAAGGCAAGTTCGTGATCGAAAAGGCGGGGGTGACGCACGAGGGGGGCTGGTGAGACTTCACGAAAAGCCCGAAACCGGAACGGTTTGAACGAAACGTTCGAAATGTACATCGCAGAAACCGCGCGGAGAGGTCGTCTTCGTGAGCGAAGGAAGGCACCTCCTCTCCCCGTCGCGAGTGTAACCGTGACCAAGTCACGTGTGCGGTGTACCTAACCTTGATGATGAATGTAATTAATACCTTATTATAAATGTGCGTAAGGTTAACCCACAAGTTATGCGGCTCAGTACACGGACACGCTTTCCTGGGCGCTTCCTTCGGACATGAAATCCGCCAGTTTCTTCATGGACTGCGGCGGCTCTAGATCCTTTTCCTTCACGTCGTGGCCCAGGGCGTCGCGAATGGCGCCTGAAATCGCGACGCTTACCCGGTCACTCGCACCGGTGGCCATCAAACGAAGCCTCCAGCTCGACCGCTGGCGCAAGTCTTCTTCCACGAACTTCAAACTCTGCTGGCCGTAGTTGGACCACAGCCCCCTGAGCACGCCCACCAGTGCCCGGCGCTGCGGAATCGCGTTGAGCAGTCCGTCCACGACGCACTCGACGTGGTGAAGCACGGGGGCGACGACGAGGTCGAGCTCGTCCCGCGAAGCCGCTTCCGCGCTGGCCTCCAGGTCATTGCCGTTGTTCATCTCGGCATCCTCGGCGTCCGATAAAACCAGGTCGTCGCCGTCGCACTCTTTACGCGGCGAGCGCATTGGCGAGGTCGCGGCCGTACCGTCGCCTCTCCCAAACGTGCCCCCCGTGGGGCGTCGTACGGGACGCGCGCTCGGTGCCGGCCTCGTGGCGCTTTGCCTTAAGGCTTCCAGCAGTGACGGGCCTGCGTTCGTGACCAAGCCCACAGCACGTCGCAGGTGACCCGCGTATTGCGCCCTCAACTCTCCCAAGACCTCCGCGCTTCGCCGGCCGAAGGTATCGCCCGCTGCGCGCTGGCCGCCGCCCGCCGCGGCGACCCACGTGACCAGTCTTTGGCCAACCTCCGGGCGAAGCACCTCCATGGCTTTCAGCGCGGTCAGCGCAGCCGCGAGCTCGGGGGGGACGTAGCCTTCCTCGACGGTTCCGGGCGAGCCGTGCCGCTTTTCAGACGCCCTGTCCCCGCCCCCGCGGTCGGTGAACTTCCCCCGGGCTGCCTTGAGAAGCGCCGACGCCGCCGCCGCCTTCCCGGCGCGCAAACGGTGCAACGCCCCGTTTGCCGCGTTTGAGTTGGTTGCTTTCGACGACGGCGACCCGATTTGTGTTTCCTCACAAATCCCGGTGTCGTTGCCGTGCGCGCCGTTTCCGGTGCCGGCGCCGAACGCGGGCGCCCGTCTCAACGTGTGCCCTGTGAACCGGACGCTCTCCCTCACGGTTCCGGGGTGTCGCGAGTTCGCCGCAAACGCGGACGCCACCGACACGCGGTTGAACCCGGCCCGGTTGGCGTTGGTGAACGTACTCCTCGGGTCCCTGTTCCCGTTATCGTTTGCGTGTCCGTTGTTCCCACTCGGGACGTACCCTCGGAATAGCCCCCCCGCGGATGTGGCTTGCTTGGTTTCATCCGCCGCGGCGCCGATGCGGTGAAGCAGCAAACGGTCCGCATCAGCCAGCACTTCCTCCAAGTTAACCGCCGCGTCCGGCCACCGCCCCACCACGCGCTCGAACCCCTCCAGCGCGCACCGCGCCTCCCCGTACGCCTCCTCCATCGCCACGCCGCCCACGCCGTGCTTCCCCAGCGCGCTTACACAGGCGTGCAGCAGGGTTTCCCTCGCGGCTTCGATCCAGGACGCGACGTGCGGTGCGAAAATTTGTTTCGGGTCGAGCGCCACCGCGGCTGGTGAGCCGTTCGCGCCGGGGTACGGCGGGTGGTGCCCGCCCGGTTTCTTACCGGCGCCGTCGTACTCGTCGCTCACGTCCGCCGCGACCGCCGCTTCCTGAAGCTCGCACAGGGCGTCCACTAGGTCGATGGCTTCCGCACCGGGGGGGGCGGGAGGAGGGTTGCTGCTGAGCATCTTGCTCACGCACGCGCTCGCCTCGACGCAGTACACGCCTGCAGCGATTTGGGGAAGCAGGGTTCGGCCCGGAAGCACCTCGGCGTCCTGGATCTGGTGATCCACGCCTAGTTCGCGGCAAAGCCCCAGACACATCTGCGACAAACCCGCGAAGAGCCGCGCGTGCCCGGGGTCGCTAGGGTCCGAGACGTCGTTTTCGTTCCTGTTCCGGTCACCAAGAAACACGGAGTGGTGTCGTCGGTAACACGCCCTTGCCGCGGTTTGCAGGTGCGTCTGCAACTGCCGCAGCGCCTCCGGCGAGGTCGGGTCCCGCTGCAGGATCCGGCTGAGCTCCACCGCGATCGCGAGCGCCGGCGCGGGTTGCGTTTCCGGCAGCGCCTTGGCGATCCCCCTGGGTTCGTCTTCGCTTAGGTTCTTGTAGTTCTGGAAACAAACCCCGACGAGCTGCTCCACCGCCGTTCTGATGCCGTCGAGCGCGTTCATCTCCGTCGCGGTGAGGCCGCCTGAGGCGTGTTCGCGCAAACACGGCGCCAAGTGGTCGAGAATCGACGCTAAGCAATCCGCGGTGGGCGTGGCGACGGCCAGGACGTGCCGCACGTACCGCAAAGAGGTGTGATTGGGAGACACGCCTTGCAGCTCGCTGAGCTCCCTTAGAAGCCACGCCCACGGGCCGTGCAGCGCCAACCGCCGGCGGTGGAACCCGAGCGCGCGCAAAGACGCGTTGAGCGCAACGTCGTACGCGGCGCTCGGGGGAAGCGGGCCGTTACCGGCGGCGCTCCAGCCGTTGCCTTCCACGGCGCTTCCGAACCCAGCCCCTCCCACGTCCCCCCTGCTTTCTCCCTGATTACCGTAGTCCAACGTCGTCAAAGGCGCACCCCAGTCGTACCCGCCGATCGGCTCGAGGTGCGCGGTGAATCGAAGGTAACCCTTTTCCTTGCCGTTGGCGTACCGCAACGGCAACTCCACGATGTTCCGCCCCTCGCCGGCCATGCGCGACACGTCTTCAAGGCTGGGCTTGCAGAACGCGATCTTGCCTTGCCCCAGGTCAACCTCGAACGCCAACGCGTCGTCCCCCGTGGCGAGACGGATGCGCGCGTCGCCGCATCCAACGTGAAGCGTCGCGGAATCGCCGCCGCCGCCTGAAGACGGGGAGGCGGCGAACGAGCTGTGGCGCTTACCGTCGCCGTCAGCGCACGCGCGTACGTGGCAGATGTCCCCGCGCGCGTGCGGCGTCGCCGTGGCCACCGCCGCTGCGGCGCGCGCGCCGCGTTCTTTCGCGGCGGCGTACACATCCCTTGGGTCCACGCCCCCCGTGAACCGCTTCCACCCCCTCGTGGTGATTGAAACCTCCGTGACGTCCACCGTAACCCCCGCCCACCGCTGTCCCCCTACCCCAACGTCCATCCCGTTCCCGGCTTTGTCTCTTCCGCTCGCGCCCTGCGCTTTGCCGCCGTCCTTGTCCTTGGCGCCGCCAAGAAGCGTCCCCGCGTTTCCACGCGACCCAACGAGAATGCCGTCCATCCCGAACCCGCGCCTCAGCTCCGCGCACCGGTCCGCCAGGAAGTGCACGGCCATGTCAACCTTGTGCTGCGGCGCGTTTGACCCGAGGCTTCCCTCCAGGCAAGCCTGGAGGCAGGCTTCGTAGGCCAAGATGCGCGCGCGCTCGTCTCCGCGCCACCCGCCGAGGTAACACCCGTCAGGGGCGGCACCAGCGAGTGCTACTTGGTTCATCACAGGAACCCCGATGAGCGCGTTAGGGCCGGCGTACAGCGACTGCGACTTCGCGTTGGTTTTCAGGGAGGCGTGCTGCTGCTGCTTCGCGTAGACCGGGCGCGTCGGGGACATCGGCGGCGCGGTGACTTTAACTTTCGAAGCCGCCACCGGGGTTACCCTGCTCGCATCCCGCGCATCAGGGTACTCGCCGCTTCCCGAGTCAACGCGGTTGTGGCGAGGACGCACTTGGTGGTGGGTGGGGTACGGCTGGTTCCCGCGGTACGCATCGTCGTCCCGCTGATACGACCCGTGTTCGCGCCGCCCGTCCTCGTCGCCATACCCCTCCTGCCCAGGGTTGCCGTGCTTGTCCGGTGACCCGACCCTCGTAACAGGAGCGGATACCGACCTTTCCCTCTCGGGGTGTCCATTCCGAGCGTTTCCCTGGTCCCCCAACCTCGCGGGCGTGCCGTACCCGTGCGTCGCGCCGGCGCCCGGCCACGCGCGCATCGGCGAGCCCCCCGGCGGCGGCGGCGCCGAGGGCGGCGACCCGATTCCCCGTCCGTCGTTGTACACCCCGTTGTCCGAGTTGTTGTGCAGCGCCTGGCCGTTCGCTTTCGCGGGCGAGCCCCACGGTGACGACGGCACGGAGTGAAACTCCTCTTGTGTGTTGTGAAACTCGTCTTCCGTTCGCGTGGAACCCGTGCTGGGGCGTCCTTGGGCGTACTGACCGTACTGATTTGTCATCGGCGCTTGCGCCGTCGACCCGGTGCCCGGCACGAAGCTGGTTTGCCGCCGTCTCTGCGCCTGCGCTTTCGCGGCGTTGGAATCTAACTGCCAGTTCGTTCCCTGGCCCCACGGGTCCCCCCCGCCGTCGCTGACTTCGCCCCGAGGTGGCGCGCCGTGGCCGCGGGTCACGGCAGCAGGCGGGCCCATGCTGCGCGTCCGGACGCCCGAGTTCGCGGGCTCGCCGTACGTGTGGCTCGGCGGCGCGCTCGGCGGTGAGTTAGGAGCCCCGGGGTAGTTGCTCCGGTTCGCTAACGGGGAGCCTTGCGGGCTGCCCGGCCCGCCGCGGTACGGCACCATCGTCGGGCCACCCATGGTCATACGTTTATTAGGCGCCCTGCCTGACATGCCCGCGAGCGCGGAAAGGGGGACGTTCTCGGTGTCTCCCGCGAGGTTCTGCATTGACGCGCGGATGCTGGTGCGACGGGGGGTGGTTCCCTGTGGAGGTGAACCGGGGG